>Ga0079997_115814_pt1 | contig 27838 bp, 30 predicted proteins | sample PerSpoCPS_CMetaG_FD_69200 | JGI IMG/M metagenome (GOLD analysis project Ga0079997, IMG submission 69200) | Archaeal communities from Yellowstone National Park, Wyoming, USA - Perpetual Spouter C (PS_C) MetaG (SPADES assembly) (version 2) | ecosystem: Environmental > Aquatic > Thermal springs >... | reverse complement strand
ATCTCTGCAGGGCGAAGTTGTGCCGAAAGAGACGGAGCAAAAGGGGCATGGCACAAAAATAGGGAGCGGGAGGTGACTTGCCATGCGGTGTTGGTTGTTAGTGGTGTTGCTAATTGTCGGGCAAGTAGTGGCGCAGGAGCCGAAAATTGTTGGACTGCAACTGGAAGGCTGTCGGGTGACTGACCCGCAAAAGGTGCTGGTGGCAATCGGTTTTCAGCCCGGAATGCCTTACGATGCAGAGCAGTTGCAGAAGGCGCTGATGGATTTGGGCTTATTTGAGAGTGTGACTTTAGAGACGACCGAAACAACTCAGGGCGTGCAAGTGACCGCTAAAGTGCGGGAGCGAACTTACCCCGTCCCGACGACGGAAGCCGCCGCCCGCGCCCTTAATCCCATCGCCGTCGCCCGCCGGTGGCTCTCATCTCAGCTGTCTCTGCCTCTCTCAGAGGGCGAAAAGGGAATTTCCCTCGGCGTCTTTCGGTTCAACACGACTTTGGAAATTGACAAGACGCTGTTCTTTGTTGGCGACAATGCTTGGATACAAAAAGCCTTAAAAGCAGCCGATGACAAAACGGCTCGTGAGCGCTTAATAGCGCAGTTGCGTCAGCATTTGCAGAAAACTCCTGATGATGCTTGGGCACGGTTTGCCCTCGCTTACTTGCTCATGGTTCAGGGGCATCACGACGAAGCGGACCAACAAATTAACACCCTGTTGGCTCGCCAGCCTAATTTCCACCCCGTTTATGTGCTGCGGTTATTTTCCGCTTTTCTTCGACTGGCAGCCTTCCTCAAAGACCGGATAGAAGGGCGAGTTGAAGTGTCGCTTCCTTTCTTTCCTTTGCCTCCACCAGACCCAGCCAGCCCGGGCATCGTCCGATGGGCAATAGATGAAGGCGTTGCACATTTCCGCCGTTTGTCCGATAAAGCCTTCACCCGCGACACCCTTTTGGCAGCGACCCTCTTTTTCAACAATGCCGTCACGGGCGAATTTTTTCTGCTCTTCTTTTGGGAATTGAGCGAGAGCCAGAAGGACGAGGAAGAAACCCACACCCAGACGAGTTGGGAGAGGTTTGCGGCACGGTTTTCCGACTACCTTTCTGACTACTTGCGCCTTAGCCGCCTTGCCGAACGATTCGCAGAAGACTTAACTGTCCAAAAAGCGATGGCAGATGGGTGGCAATCCTCCTTGACCTTCCATGCCTCCGCCTTCCTCATCCTTTCCGCCGTCACCAAAACTTTTGATGCTCCCCAACAAACTATTGACGCCCTGATTACCGCCTTCCGCACCCAACTTCGGTTGATGCGTCCTTACCTTGAGCGTCACCGATGGCATTTGGAGCGCCTGACCGTCAAAAACAGTCCTTATCGCCCCGACGCCCTCAATGACCTTGCTAAATGTCTTGCCCTTCTCGGCGATTTTTCAGCGGCTCAAAAGGTGATGGATACAGCGCTGCGGGAGACGGGCAAACTGGAAAGTGAAACCCTTACAGAAGTCATATGGCTTCACGCCCTTTCGGAGGGCAAGCGCCTAACGCCCACCCTCGTCGCCCGCTATATCGCTTGGCTGGACGGGTTAGAACGGCAACGACCCTTGCCCGGTTCAGTTGCCCTCTGGCTCAGTTATTGGCGGCTTTGGCTGGCGGCGAAAGGTGACACTGAAGCGATGTGGGAGAAAGTTCCTGAAGCGGAGCGAAGAGAAGCCCTGAACCGATTGCGCCGTTCTGCCCAGCGATTTCCGTCCAATGCCGAAAGTTGGTGGGCACTCGGAATGATGGCACTGGCGCTCAACGATGTCTCAAAGGCATCCGATGCCCTCACGAAAGCCAGCGAACTTGACCCGAAAAATGTCGCCTACCGCTACGCTTTAGGCTTAACCGCTTTGGCTCAAGGCGACCTTCAAAAGGCGATGGAGTTGCTCAAGGCGATGGAGACTAACCCGTGAACGACGAAAGGCAGATTTCCCCATCAATGCGCCTTAGGACAAATCGCCAAAATTTTTGCACCGAGCCAACGGTGGCAAAATTTCAAGCGGTGAAGGGCATGGGTGAGTTTGCGGAGACTTTGCGGAGTTACTTGGAGACGCTGACAAGGTTGCGCCAGCAAGGAGCGTCGGAAGACAGCATCCGCGATGCCTTCCTGCAGTTTCTGCGAGCATCTTTCCCCCGCCTCAGCCTTGCCGAACCGTTCGTGCTGGAAAAGCACATCCCTGCCCTCAGGGTGCGGGGCGGTTTCGCTGACGCCCTTTACGGCGACCTCATCTTTGAGTTTGAGCGCCGATTGGATGACGCCAAACGGGCGGAAGGCAAAAGCCAACTGACCCGCTACTTGAGCAACCAACAGCATCCCGACCGCTTCTTCGGCATCCTCACCGACGGCGAAACGCTGGAAGTTTACGCCCTGCGCGACGGCGAACTGGCAAAAGTGGATGACCTGAAGTTGGACGCTGAAAAAGCCGATGAATGCCGCCTCTGGCTGGATTGCTACCTCTTCCATGAAAAGCATCTCGTGCCGACAGCAAACGACATCACCTTGCGCTTTGGCGAACGCAGCCCAACTTTCTGGCACAGCCTCAGGCTATTGCGCAATGCTTGGCAGAAAGCGAAAAGTGACCCGTCGGCGCAAACGAAATTTACCGAATGGCAAAGTTTGCTCGCCATCGTTTATGGCAGTGCTGTCGGCGACGAAGACCTGTTTTTGCGCCACACCTACTTGGCGCTTTTTGCCCGCGTCCTCGCCTTCGTGGCGTTGAAACGGAGAGCGCCCAACGCCGACGAACTTTCAGGGCTTATCACGGGCGAAACTTTTGAGCGAATGGGTTTGGACAACTTCGTCACCGACGACTTCTTTGCGTGGGCGAAGGACGACGCCGATGCTGAAACCTTGCTCCGCTCCCTTGCGATCCGCCTGACCGCCTCTTACGACCTTGCTGCCATCAACGAAGACTTGCTCAAAGGGCTGTATCAGGAACTCGTTGACCCCGAAACCCGCCACGACCTCGGCGAGTTTTACACCCCCGACTGGCTCGCCGAACTCACCTTGCGAAAAGCAGGTTTCCCCTCTTCACTCGTCCCTCGTCCCACGCCCCTCGCCCCGTCCCTCCTTGACCCTGCCTGCGGTTCGGGCACTTTCCTGTTCATCGCCATCCGCTTGCTTCGGGAAGCAGGTTTTCAAGGCGCTGACTTGGTGGAATTTTGTGCCTCACACTTGGCGGGCATAGATGTCCACCCTTTGGCGGTCACCATTGCCCGCACCAACTTCGTTTTGGCGTTGGGTGACGATTTGCGCGCCTACACCAAACGCTTCTCCGTGCCCATCTAAATGGCAGACAGCCTCAACTTGCCCGAAGATTTCGGACGCCAACAAGTCCTCACCGTCCATGTTGACTTGAAAGCCTTGGCGAAGATGGCGGGCAAAAAACTAACCCGAAACCTCCCCCAAGCCTTTCACCTTCCTGCCGAATTGGCGATGCATCCCGACCGCCTCAATGACGCCATTGACGCTTTGCTGGAATTTGCCGACCCGCAAATCAGCGATGCCGATGCGAGCAAAGGCTTTTCCGCTCGGTTGGCGGAATTGGACATCCCACTTGAGCATTTGGGCTATTGGCGAAGCAACCTGCGGTTGATGCGCTGGTTGATGCAATCGCCCGCCACTGACACCGTTTGGCGTTTCGTCCTCAAAAACGCCTACCGACCTGCTTTGCTCGCTCATCGCAAATTCGCCTTCGTCGTCGGCAACCCGCCTTGGCTCTCTTACCGCTACATCAAACGGCAGGACTATCAAGAGCGGGTGCGGGAGTTGGTGCTGAGCCGATACAAGTTGCTGTCAAGTAGCGATGCTCACTTGTTCACGCAAATGGAGTTGGCGACTTTGTTCTTTGCCTTCTGCGCCGAGCATTACCTCGCTGATGGCGGAACTTTGGCGTTCGTCATGCCCCGCAGCATCCTGACGGGCGCAAAACAACACGCCGAATTCCGTCAACGCTTCGTCGCCACCGCCAATTTGCTCATTGACTGCGAGCAAGTGACGCCCCTCTTTAATGTCCCCGCCTGCGTCGTTTTGTGGGTCAAGGGACAGGAGGCAAGGGACACGAAACAAACCGTTCCGATGTTGCGACTTTCGGGCGAGTTGCCGACCCGCAACGCTTCGTGGCAGCAAGCCCAGAAAATCCTTCACATCGCCGAAACAACTTTCACGCCACCGACAGCGCTGGGACAAAGCCCGTATTTTGAACACATCCTCAATGGCGCAACGATTTATCCACGCTGCCTCTGGTTCGTCCGACCCGTGCAAGCGTTGGTGATAGACCGAAGGCGACCGCAATTGGAGACAGACCCGCAAATTGAACCGCAAGCGAAAGAGCCTTGGAAAGGCATTCGGTTGCGAGGGAATGTGGAAACGGAGTTTTTGTTCACCACCCTCCTCTCCGATGACATGCTCCCCTTCGGCTGGCGTCAACTCTCCCTCGTCGTCCTGCCCTTGATGAACCGCAAACTTGTCTCTGCTAACGATGCCATCCGCCAAGGCAAAGCGGGCTTGGCAGACTGGCTGAGAAAGGCAGAAAGGGAATGGAAGCAGCGTGCCAAAACAAGTCAACGCATTCGCTCCATTTACGAACGGCTGAACTATGATGGCAACCTCACTGCCCAATCGCCGACGGGCGTTTACAAGTTGCTCTACAACACCAGCGGGACGCATCTTTGCGCCTGCGTCGTGGACGCAAGGGATGTTAGCGGTTGGCAAGTTTATGACCTGCCCGTTCACGGTTTCGTCGCTCAGCATACGACCTATTGGTTTGAGACAACTGACGCCAATGAAGCCCATTACCTCTGTGCCATTTTGAATGCCCCTTGCGTGGATGATTTTATCAAGCCATTCCAGCCGAAAGGCGCATTCGGTGCACAAAAGGGAAAAGGCGAACGGCACATTTGTCGCCTACCCTTTGAAGTCCTTCCCATCCCGCTTTTCAGTCGGCGGGACGAGCGGCATCAAAGGTTGGCGGAACTGAGCCAAGTGTGTCATGAGAAGGTGGCGCAATTTGTGGCGGATGCTGATGAAAAGACGCTGACGCAACCCATCGGGCGCTTGCGCCAACAGGTGCGGGAGATGCTGTCAAACGAACTTTCCCACATCAACCGCCTCGTCACCGAATTGCTGACATGAGCGACTTTGGGGATGTTATAATTCGCCCAGCGACAGAACGACGGAAATCAAAAGGACAGGGAGGAAACGGCAATGGTGCAAGAACGAAGGGGCAGCCACCTCATAGAAGTCGGTTCTGGCATCTGGCGTTTCACTGACGGTGAAGAAATGGAACGGCGGGGGAGGAAGGAACTCGCCGAACTGTATCGTCGGAACTTGGAACATTGGAAGCGTATCCAGTTGGGTTCCCCTGCGGAGTGGCAAGAAATGGAGAAACTTATCCAACGATTGGAGAGCGATCAGGGGTGAAAACAGGTGGGTTGGGGCGAGTGGTTGGGGCGGTGGGTTTTGCGCTTTTTGCTCAGATACTTCCCCCGTTTCACAAACTTAATGGTGCAAATCCTTTGCGACCGAGAAATAGAGTCCGTTCGGAAACGCATCATCACCTTTTTGCTTGAGCGCCTGCGCCACGAAATCTTCCCTTTCACCGAAGGCATGAACCTGTCAGAACTCCGAGCCAACTTGATGCTCGTTCAACCCGATGGACAATTACTCATCGCTTACTACTCAGGCGATTACCGTGCCGAAGAGTTGGAGTTGAAGTGGAAGGAAGGGGTGGGCTGCTGCGGGATGGCTTGGGCGAACAAGGAAGAGTATGTCACCGATGTTCAACACACCCAACAACTCCCGATGCCTTACAGAGAAGTCGTCAAGCATGTTGGGAGTGTCTTTTCTGCGCCCATTCGGAAAAGGGTGACAGAAGGGTGGGTCGGCGTCTTAAATGTAGATGCCCTCAAACCTCTCGCCTTTTCGCATCTTGATGACATCAAAGTGCGAGAAATCATCATCCGCTACGCCTCAGGCATCGGCTTGCTGTATTGAATCTAAAGGCTGTTTTTGCTGTCACAAATGGGCTTCGTGGCTGATGCCACTCCCACAGACCAGTCGCTAATCGCCATTCGCTGCCGTTTTAGCGAGAAATTTATTTGCGGCTGACGCCGCTCCTACAATACAAGTGTCATCGTTGTTGTCGTTACTGGTAGGAGCCCCATAAAGGGCGACCTTTTATCGCTAAGGGTTTGCCGAAGAAGGGTGGCGATGATGGCTAAGTCAACTTTGCAGCGATTGAAGTCTGATTGGGAGCGTTTTCTTCACGAACCGTTGCCTAAGCCGTTGTGGCAGTTTGTGTTAGAGCGTTACAGTGTTGACCTTCGGTCAAATTACGCAGGTTTCCCTGTTCCACTTCTCATCGGCAAAGCGAGCGGACAGTTGAGCATGGAACTGCACCAAGTGCGAATGGACGGTCAAGCAGGCTTGGGCTTTTGCGTCCTCAAAACAGTAATCGCTCAAGACGCTCAAGGCAATTGCAGCATGAAGGCGTGGTCTATCCCCGTCACCAAAATGAAGGTTGAACGGATTCGCGGTCAAGACGGCACCGAAGGTTGGACGGTCACTTGGATTGGGCGTGGTTGGCACAAAAGTTTCACTGCCTACTTGAGGTTCTTTGAAAAAGCGCTTGCTATCGGCGCCGAACACGACATGTTGATTGTCCCATCCATCAAAGCCCATCTGCCCGCTTCAATGGACGAGGAGTGGCGAATCGGCGAATACGATTTCACTGTCGGCGAGTTGTTGAAAGTTTGGCGAACTTTCTACCCAGATAAGCCGATGCCTTTGGAGTTTGACTTCAGCCCCACATTGGCAGGAAGCGACAGGGCAAAGCAGCAAGAGACAATCCGCCATTGGTTGGTCAATGTCCCGAAACTGATTCGGCAGGCTGCGGAGAAAGCGACTGGTTTGCCCTCAGGACATGTCATCCGAATCGGCATAAAAGTTTTCAACGCCTTGTTTGACGACTCGTTTCAACTGGAGATGCTGTTGACACTCCTGTCGGAAGCGGCGAAGGGAGAAGGTGCCGATTTCATCGTTTATGCCAATCGCCTGTTTGACCCGAACCGAGAATTTGAAGGCGTCAAGGGCATCGCTTACGGCGGACCCGATTTGAGTGCCCGCAACTTGAAGGTGCTGAGCCAGTTAGCAAAGTTGCGTTGGCAAGGTTCACTGCCTGCTTGGTTGCCCATCAGCGGGACAGGAAATGTTTGCAACGGCGAAATCGCCTTCCGCTACCTTTCATGCGGCTGCACGACCTTGCAAATTCACACCTTCTTTCAACTGCCCCTTTCCTGCTACGCCAAGCGGACAGGCAGCAGAATTGAGCGGGCACTGCACCAGTTGCTCTTTGACCCAGAAGATGGGTTGCTCTTGTGGTTGTTGATGGCGAAGGAGCGATTAGGCGTTGAACCTTTGACAGTGGATGCCTTAACACAGCACGACTGGAATAGCATAATCGGGCAACGGGGATAAACGGGCTCAAAAGAGAAGCACTTCTACCGAGCCAAGAGATTTTTGCAAATAGGAGGTGGTCTGCAATGCCAAAGATCGTTCGTGCCATCTACGAACAAGGTGTCTTCAAGCCGACGGTAGAGTTGGACTTCCCAGAGGGCAAGGAGGTGCAATTGATCGTCTGGGAAGCGGAGCCTTTTCAGTGGGCAACCTTTAAAACAAGCAGTGCCATAGCCACATTTACTTGGGACGAAGAAGAGAGCCGTTGGCGATTGACTTGGTTGATAGAGGAACGAATTGAAGTGAGCGAAGAGGTTAAGCAGCAAATTGGGGAGTGGCAAAGTGTTTACGAAGGGCTATCAGAGGAAGACATCGCTGAAGTGGAGCAAATCGCTTTAGAAAGCCGTCAACGCTCATCCGCTCATGAAGGTGAGAACCTGTGATTTTTCTGCCCCCGTCCCTTTTGGATACGGACACCCTTTCGGAGTTCATGAAAGGGCGCAACCCTCACATCGTGATGATGGGTAGCCTTTACCTGCAACAGTATGGGCATTTCACTTTTTCGGTCGTCACCCTTTACGAAATATTGCGGGGTCTAAAGGCAAAGAGAGCCTTCGTCCAGATGACCAAGTTCTTAAGGCTTTGTCAGCAAAGCCATGTTCTACCCATCACGATTGAAATTGCCCAGCGGGCTGCTGACATCTACGATGACCTGCGGCAGAAGGGGCAACCGATCTCTGACGCTGACATCTTCATTGCAGCAACGGCATTGGAGTATGGCTTGGTGTTGGTGATGAACAACCTAAGCCACTTTCAGCGTATCCCGTCCTTAATCGTGATGAGTTGGGCAACATGACTCAATGTTTGCAGTGGTGAAATCGCCTTCCGCTACTTTTCGTGAGCGGGCAGCAGAATTGAGCGGGCACTGCACCAGTTGCTCTTTGACCCCGACGACGGTTTGCTGGCGTGGTTGTTAGTGGCGAAAGAACGCTTGGGCATTGAAGTGCTGACCATTGATCGCTTGACAAGGCAAAATTGGAGTGAAGTTTCGTTGCAAATGAGGTGAGCGAAAATGAAGCGAGTTTTCAAGGGCGTCGTCAAAAACGGTGTCATCGTCTTGGAAGGCGATGGACATTTGCCCGACGGGACAAAAGTGACGGTCATAGTGGAAGAGCCGCCCGTTCGTCAGACGGATTGGGCACAACTGAGGAAAATCGTTGGTCTCTTCCACAGCGGCTTGACGGATGTTAGCGAGCGCAAGGAGGAGTATTTGGCAGAAGCCTACTATCGTTGTGGGCGCTCCGAACCACCGAATCAGGAGGGACAATCGTGATGCCCCGCAGGGCTTTCAGCGACACGGCGTTCTTTTACGCCCTTGCCGATAGCGCTGACCGATGGCACCCCAACTGTGAGTTGGTGTTCCAGCAATTGGAAGAGCAAGGTTGGGCGCTTGTCACAACTCTCTTCGTTGTCGCTGAGACCCACGCCCTCCTTGTGCAGAGGATTAGCAGGTCTGTTGCTCTGACAGTGGTGCGCAACATCATGGATTCAGTGGAGATCGTCCCTATTGAGCCAGCAGACCTTGACAAAGCCTTTAGTATCTTGGAGCGATATTCCGACAAGGATTTCAGCCTGACCGATGCCATCTCTTTCGCTGTCATGGAACGGTTAGGGATTTCGGTTGCGCTTTCGGTTGACCGCCACTTCGTTGAATACGGCGGCGGTTTCTTTGTCGCACCGTTGATGGGAACGAAAGTGCCTGAGTGAGTTGTGGGCTAATCAGTTTATGGCAAAATTTTTGCCGCCAGCCGAAAGGAAACAAGGGAGGATGAGCGAGTATGCCTTTGAGCCGAGAGGAAGTTTTGCATGTCGCCTTGTTGGCTCGATTAGAGTTGAGCGAGGAGGAAATTGAGCGCTACACTTGGGAACTAAACAGGGTGTTGGAGCACATTGAAAAGTTGAAGGAGTTGGACACTGAGGGAGTTGAACCCACATCCCATGCTGTCCCGCTGTCAAATGTCTTTCGTCCCGACGAACCTGGTGAACCTTTGCCTCGGGAAGAAGTGCTCATGAACGCACCTGACGCAGTTGACGGTTATTTCCGAGTCCCACGAGTAGTTGAGGAATCTTGAGCCGAAAAGTTCACTTCACAAACTGACAAAACCGCTCGTATGCTTGTTGCCACCTTTCGTCGGGCTTAGGTTCAAAAGTCCTGAGCGGGAAGGAATTGCGGACAACTTCTCGCAACTCGGCGTGGGAACCGAGGTAACCTAAAGCAATTGCTTGAACCAAAGCATTGCCCGTCGCTGTCGCTTCCACAGGTCCTGCCTGAACTAACTTGCCTGTTGCGTCGGCTGTGAACTGGTTGAGGAGCCAGTTTTGAGAGCCACCACCTACGATGTGGATGGTGCTAACCGTTTTACCCGTCAACTCTTCAAGCCTCTCAATGACCCAGCGGTATTTGAGAGCCAAACCCTCAAGGCAGCAGCGAACGAATTCGCCGACAGTTTCTGGTTCGGGTTGATTGGTGTCTCGGCAGAAACTCCTGATGGCATCCAGCATGTTTTCCGGTGCAAGGAAGCGAGGGTCATCGGGATCAACGAAGCATTTGAAAGGCTGAGCCTCAGCAGCCATTTGAGTTAACTGGTCATAGGTGAACTCATTTCCCTCCCTTGCCCAAATGCGACGGCATTCCGCAATCAGCCACATGCCCGTTACATTGCGCAGGAATCGGAAAGTCCCGTAAACGCCCCCTTCGTTAGTGAAGTTAAAAGCCAGCGATTTGTCGGTGATGATGGGTTCCCGGATTTCCATGCCAACCAGTGACCATGTTCCTGAACTGATGTAAACAGCGTTTTCGTCCGACAGCGGAGTGGCAGCTACTGCGGACGCAGTATCGTGCGATGCTGGAGCGACGACCTTGATTTGATGGGTTGCTCTAACCTCGTCAGCGACATGTTGTCGCAACTCTCCGAGAACCGTGCCGGCAGGGACGATTGGACAGTTCAAGATGCGCGTTGGGATTCCCAATTTGCGAAGCATTGACTTAGCCCAATCACCTTTGCGAGGGTCATAGAACTGAGTTGTCGTCGCTTCGGTGAACTCGTTGACTTTCTCGCCGCTCAACCAAAAATGGAACAAGTCGGGCATCATCAGGAAAGTTTTGGCAATCTTCAACTGCGGCGACTTTTGGACGACCATGGCGAGGAGTTGGTAAAGGGTGTTCAGCCTCATGAATTGGATGCCCGTGCGGCGGTAAATTTCGTCTCGCGGGACTTTTTGAAAAGCAACCTCAAACATGCCCTCAGTGCGCTTGTCGCGGTAATGGTAAGGGTTGCCGACCAACTCATCGTTTGAGTCAAGAAGGGCGTAATCAACGCCCCAAGTGTCAACACCGATGGAAACAACCTGAGAGCCATACTTTTGCACTGCCAGCGCTAACCCGTTTTTCACTTCCGTCCACAGCCTCAAGACATCCCAGTAAATGTGGTCGCCTATTCGGACTGGACCGTTTGAGAACCTGTGAATTTCCTCCAACTCAAACCTTCCCCCGCTCAATTTCCCTGCCAAGACCCTTCCGCTTTCCGCCCCCAAATCAACGGCGATGAAGACCGCTTGAGCCATCGCTATCCACCTCCTCGGGCAGTTGCTGAATTTCTGAGCCAATCAAATAGTATGACGGAGTAGAAGGCTCGTCTATGGTTGGAGGGCGTGTTTTTGATGTGCTGAGACCAAAACTGTCAATTTGCCAACTTGCCAAAATTTCAGTTTGGCGGGAGTTGCTTTCTCCTGAAAATTTGCAGACTGAGATAAATGCTTGTTGGCTGCACCGCCAACGCTGGAACTTGAGCCTGCAACCAACTGTGCACTTTGCGACACTTTCAAAAGGTGAAAAGATATGCGACTGCAAGTGTTGTATCGGGTTGACCAAAAATTCGGTGGGTTGATTTGCTGGCTCGCAGGTTTTTTAGCGCATCAACCTAAACGAATGCCTGCACCATCAGAGTGGCAGCGCATTGCAATTGCCAAATACATGGGCATGGGTAGCCTCGTTTTAGCGACACCGCTTTTGCAAATTCTTCGGCAAAGCGCACCTCAAGCGGAAATTGCCATCGTCACTTCTTTAGACCTCGCTCAGTTGGCTCGCATGTTGCCTGTTGACAAAGTTTTCGCTTGGGATTTCCGCTCGGTCTCATCTGCGCTGAAAACTTTCCTGCCCTTCATCTCGTCATTGCGCCGTTGGCGCCCCGATGTTTTCTTTGACTTGGAGTTTTTCGTCAACACTTCAGCGCTCATCGCATGGCTCTCAGGCGCACCGATAAGAGTTGGTTTTCACCATGCCCAATCACCTCGCGGTCAGTTACTGACCCACTATTTGCCCTTCACACCGCGCCACACGGCTGAACTGTTCGCAGGTCTGGCTTGGGCGGTCGGAATTTCGGTTAAATCGTTGCCTTCGCTTTGTCGGCTAAGTTATGACCCGCAAAAAGTGCGAAACGAAGTTCGTTCCCTGCCTCGTCCCTTCGTCGTCGTCAATCCCAATGCGGGAGAATTGGCTTTGCAGCGTCGGTGGATGCCGGAGCGGTTTCGTAAATTGCTTTACCGGCTTTTGGACTCGTTCCCGAACATGCATTTCGTCCTCATCGGCAGCCGAAGCGAGCGCGAATATGTGGCGGGTGTTCTGGCAGAACTGGCAAATCACCCCCGCGTCAGAAACTTGGCGGGTCAGTTGAACTTGGACGAGTTGTGCTTTGTCCTTGACAACGCTGTCGCCCTCATCACCAACGATAGCGGACCGATGCATTTGGCTGCAGCCTTGGGGACACCCTGCGTGGCATTGTTCGGACCAGAGACGCCCGACCACTACGGACCGATGGGGGAAGGACATTGGACAATTTACAAGCGCTTGCCTTGCTCACCGTGCTTGACGCCTTTTGACGGCAAAATGTTCCCTTGCCCATTTGAAATCCAGTGCTTGCGGGAAATCAGCGTGGACGAAGTTTTTGAAGCAGCAAAAAAGGTCATCAATCGTCGGTAGCCCCGCCGCAACCCAATTCACTGCCCCAATTTCTCAAGACGGTGGAATTTAACCTTCCCCAAGGGCGGTAAGGGTAGTCCCCTTTGCAAGCGCACTATAATCCAGCCCTCAATAGCCTCCCTCAAATTTTCGCGGCACTCCTCCAGAGTTTTGCCTGTAGCCCAAACGCCTTGAAGTTCTGGGACCTCCCCGTAGTAGGGCTCTTCGTCGTCAATGATTTCGTAACGGGCTCGTCTCAAGGCTTCTTGGATGTATTCCAGCAGCATGTCTCGTCACCTCTCAATCCCTCACGGCAAAGGTTGTGACCGCAAGAAGTTTTCTACTTCGTCACGGGTTGGCATGGATGGTTGTGCTCCAACTTTCGTGCAGGCTAAAGCGCCTGCAGCGTTGGCGAAGATGATAGCCTCTTCCAGCGGTGTGCCCTCTGCCAATTTGACCGTCAATGCTGCGGCGAATGCGTCCCCTGCAGCCGTCGCGTCAACGGCTTGAACTTGGAAGGCTGGAAAATGTCGGGTGAAATCGCGAGTAGCAAGCAAAGAACCGTTTGCCCCTAATGTCAAGACAACCGATTTCGCACCTTTGTCCAACAACGCTTTTGCCGCCCGCTCGGCGCTCTCAAGGTCGGTGACAGCAATTCCTGTCAAGCCCTCAATCTCCCGCTCGTTCGGTGTCCAAACATCCACCAACCCGAACCACTCCTCAGGCAAAGGTTCGCGGGGAGCAGGGGCAGGGTTGACGACCACAATGGCACCGTGACGGCTCGCCTCCCCGATGGCATAGCCGACCGTTGACAAGGGGATTTCAAACTGAACCAGCAACGCTTTTGCTCCATCCCAAACCGCTGATGCCATGTCAATGTCTTCTCGGCTGACCCGACCATTTGCGCCGGGAGCGACGACTATCTCGTTTTGCCCCGTTTCATCAACGAAGATGAGGGCGACACCTGACGGAGTTTCTGGGTCGCGCCGGACGAAATCCGTGCGGACGCCTGCTTCCCGAAAACTTTGAAGCAGCATATCGCCGAATGTATCCGTTCCGACCCGACCGATGAACCAAGTCTCGGCACCCAGCCGAGCACACGCGACGGCTTGATTAGCGCCTTTACCGCCGCATGCCATCTCAAAGCGGGTTCCCAAGACTGTTTCGCCGGGTGCTGGCAACTTCGGAGCAAAGGCAACCATGTCCATGTTGGCACTTCCAACTACAATGACCTTAGCGCCCATCCTTCTTCACCTCGCTGTCTCTTACCGCGTTGTTGATTCATCGCTCTTTTTGTCCTTACTCTTGCTGGCGTCATCACCCTGTTGTTCCTTTCCTTGTTCTGGCGATTTTTCTGGTGTGGATTTTTCTGGTGTCGGTTTGACCGAAGGCGCTTTTTCTCCGCCACTTGAAGGCGTCGTTGGCGCTGGCGTTGGGGCTGGTGCTTCAGGGCGCATCAGGAAAGTTGTCAAGAGCCACAAAGTCGTCCCGACATCAATTTCGCCTTGCGTCCTTATAGCCACGACCCTGATGCTGCCAGAGTTGGCATTGAGCCGAGCAGTGAAAACGAACAAACCTTTTCTGGGCGGTTCAACCATCACCATCGTTTCCCTGTTACCATCGCTGCTTCGGTTCCAAAAAATCCGGCGCCAGCCCTGCGCTTCCAGCAAACTTTGGTTCATCTGAATCAAATCGGCGGGCGTTGCACCTTTCTGACGGAAGTCATACTCAACCAGCCAAAGCGATTCCATGCCGGTGATTAAATCGCGCAGTTGTTCGCCCTGAATTACTTGACCACCGGAATGCTGAAGGCTGAAGTAACCGAAAACTTGAGCGACAACGGGTAGCAAATCGTCTTTCGTCAACTGGAGTTCCGTCAGAAGGGTTGCACCGGCTGGGACGAAAATGATGGGTTTCAGCGGGACGGTGGGCTTAGTCGCTGTTGAACTTTCTGCCGTCGGTTGCGACTGAGCGAGGGCAAGCGAAACCCAAAGGGCAAGCGCAAGACAAGCAAACAACTTTCGCATCATTTCTCACCTCGCCAACGAAGTTGAGCAGCCAATTCGGCAGCCTTTTGCCTCCATGGAGTTTGACTGTAACGCAACCAAAAAAGGTGAAGGGCTTGGCGTGATTTCCCCTCTTCGCCGAGCCTCCAACTCAATTCCGCCACTTTCAAAAGGGCTTGCGGCGCCCCTTTAAACTCTGCCACTTCTGCGACCTTTTGGAAAAGCGTCAACGCCTCGGAGTAGCGTCGGTGCCGCTCCAACTGCTCGGCAAGTGAAAGAAGGATTTCGGGCGACAAATCCTGAACCTTTAGTTCCGCCGCAATTTGACATGCTCTGTTTAACGCACTTTCGCTCCAAAACAGATGCCCAAGGGATTTGCAAATTGCTTCTTCGGCTTTTTCCCGCTTTCCCGCTTTCAGAAAGTTGTGAGCGGCAGCGAGCCAATCGTCAGATGGGTTCTGCGAGCGAAGGGCAAGTTGACACCAAATGGATGCAGCCTCTTCCCATCGCCCTTCTCGTTCCGCCACCTCAGCCTGTCGTTTCAATTGGTCACAGATAGCCAATCGGTGCCAGCCAAGCCCAAATGCAACAATTGCGCCAACGGCGAAACTTGTCAGGTGAGCGATGACTGGCTTTTCGGGATTTTGGGAAACGAGCGACCAAATTTGGGCAACGAGCCACAAAGCAATCAGCAACCAAAGTGGCGTGCTGAACTCCTGAGTTCTCCAGCGCCACCCGTAAATTGCTCGCCACCTTAAGCCGATGTGCCTAAAGCGCAAGCAGAAAGTTCCCATAACGAAAGCCACTATCGCCGACGAACCGACTAACCGTGATGGGTCTAAAAGACCTTGCCACAACCAAAACGCCCCTTGAGCCTGCAGGGCTATCAAGTGCGCCACCAGCCCAAGTGCCAAAAACTTCTGCCAGCCCAATTTCGCTTCCACGAACCAACCAAACAACCACAAACCTGCAAGGTTGACAATTGAGTGCCAAAAATCGGCGTGGACTAAGAGGGCGGTGAACGCTTTCCACCAGTGAGGCTTTGCAGGGTCGTATCCGAACAACTCAAACCATTGCTCCTTCGCTGCTGGCGCGAAATCGTTTCGGCTCAAAAACACGAATTGAGCCAGCGCAGCCAACCAAACAGCAACGGTCAGCGCAGTTAGCCCTTTTGGAAAATGCTTGGGTCGCTCCGACAAACCCACCGGCACAATCAGCATCATCTCTCTCACCGCTCCCGTAGCAATTATGCCCGCTCCAAGTCCCAGATGGCGCAACCGAAAACAACTCATGTGACGAAGTTTAACCCGCAGTTAGTGACGCAGTTCAAAATCGTTCATGCTACGGGTTTCAACGGGACGAGGGGCGTGGGACGAGGGACGGGAAAAATTGGGAGGGCGAGGCTCCTGCCGAGCCGAAACGGCAGCGAGCAGCGAATGGCGAATAGCGAATAGTGAGCGGCAAATAGCGACTGGCGATTAGCGACTGGTGAACGGCAGCGAGTAGCGAATAGCGACTGGTAGTTTTTTGGAGGGCAGTGCTTCCGCATTGCCGCCAAATTTCTTTGCTTGACAACTGCACCCAGCACTTCGCACTCCGCACCTTTTATGCACACTTGCACGCTCACACGCATATCGGCTGATTTTCAAGCATGCCATAATTGCAAAGCGGTGAGGGAAGATGGGTTTGAAAGGGCGAGATTTTTTGTCCGCTGCGGACATAACTGCGGAAGAGGCTTTGGCACTGTTTGAACTGGCGAAGCGCTACAAGGACTGTCGGCGCGCTCGCAAGGAACACGAAAAGCCCTTGAGCGGTAAAACAGTCGCCGTTCTTTTCCAAAAGCCATCGTTGCGCACTCGTGTGACCTTTGAACTTGCGGTTCACGAACTCGGCGGTTATCCCGTCGTGCTCACTCAAGCGGAGGTTGGGCTCGGTCAGAGGGAAGCGGTCAAAGATGTCGCACGAAACCTTGACAGATGGGTTGACGCAATTGTCGCTCGTGTCTTTGCCCATGAGACTTTGGTTGAGATGGCTGAATGGGCGAAAGCGCCCGTCATAAACGCTCTTTCCGACTTGGAGCATCCCTGCCAAGCCCTTGCCGATTTGTTCACCCTTTGGGAACTATGGGGCGATGTCCGAGGGCATCACTTGGCTTTTATCGGGGACGGGTTCAATGTCGCTCACTCGTTAATGCTCCTTTGTGCCGTGCTGGGAACTCACTGCACCGTTGCAACTCCGAAGGGTTACGAGCCCAAAGAAACCGTTGTCCGCAAAGCCCTCGAACTCGCCCAAAGAAGCGGGGCAAAAATTGCGGTCACTAACGACCCCGTTGAAGCGGTGCGAAACGCTGAAGCAGTTTACACCGATGTCTGGACGAGCATGGGGCAGGAAGCGGAGGCGGAAAAGCGAAGGCGAGATTTTGCTGGATTTCAGGTCAACACTGAACTGCTTCGCCACGCTCCGTCCAATGTGGTCGTGATGCATTGTCTGCCTGCCCATCGTGGGGAGGAGATTACCGACGAAGTTTTGGATGCTCCATTTAGCCTTGCTTGGGAGCAAGCGGAAAACCGTTTGCATGCCCAAAAGGCGTTGCTGGCAGAAATTTTGGGAGGGGAGTGAAATGAATGCCGAACGACCGCCCGATACTTTGGCGAAGTTCACGAAAGTTTTTGTCTACCGCCAATCAGCGGTGAGACCGTATCTGATTGCATGTGCGGTCGTCTTTGCAATCATGGGCTTCCTCATGTGGGCTTACGCTAAATGGGAAGCCTTGACTTTCTCTGTGGCTGTCTTGCTCTCCATCCCAATGGCTCTAACGGCATCATGGACTCTCTACCTCTGGCTTGTCAGCAAAACGGCGGTGCTGCTTGTAACCGAACACGGGGTCGTTTACAGCGACCGATGGGTTCGCAGGGCACTTTTGTGGAGCGAGATAGACGCCATTACCCGCTTCGCTATACGCAGCAAGAAAGGAAAGGGCATCGCTTTGAGGCTCGGTCTCAAATCCCTTGAAAACTGGCAGGAACTCATCAACTTCGCCCGCGAGTTTAGCGACGCGAAAATTTTGGTCTGAGACGCCCTCTTATTAGGAAACCCTTTCCTTTTGCCTCCCTCGCGGGCAAAAATTTCCTGTCGGTGATGGGCAGATGGAGATTTTCAAGGTTGAGAAAGCAACGCTCTTAAGCGTTGACGATTTGAAAGCATATCACGCTCACATTCGCCCTTTCGTGTTACAGCGGTTGGAAGAGTTCCGTGAGACTTGGGAACGGGGCGATGAAGCAATTTTTGAGGAACTCGTCTTTTGCATCTTGACGGCTGGTGCATCAGCCCTAATGGGGCTCAGAGGAGTGGAAGCGCTTCGCCCTGTCCTCTGGAGCGCAACCGCAGAAGAAATCGCTGAACGAATTCACTTTCACCTCTACCCCGGTGCTCGCGCTCAATACATCGTCGCCGCCAGAGAAATTGTCAGAAACGAACTTGGTGGTCGGTTGAAGTCGTGGATTGAATCGTGGCGAGGGCGCGACACCCGCAGGGACGCTTGCGTCCAGAAGTTCAAAGGCATCGGATACAAGGAAGCGTCCCATTTCCTGCGAAATATTGGCTTTCGTGGCTACGCTATCCTTGACAAACACATACTTCGTTCCTTGCACGCCTTCGGGGTCATAGACAGTGAACGCCCACCATCAACGCGGAACCGATACTTGGCGATTGAGCAACGCTACCTCGCTTTCGCCAATCAAGTCGGCATTGATCCCGACGAACTTGACTTGACCTTATGGGCATCAAGGACGGGCACGATTGTCAAGTAAGGCAAGGAGGGGAAAAAATTGACGCCTTACGAACTTTGGAGGGAAATTTCGTCCGAGGTCGGGAAGGTGGTAATTGGGCAGGAAGCAGTCCTGCAACAGATTTTCTCTGGGCTTTTGGCGAACGGGCATGTTTTGATTGAAGGAGTTCCTGGGATTGCTAAGACGCTGATGGCGAAAGCGTTAGCGAGGGCACTCGGGTTGACTTTCAGCCGCATCCAGTTCACTCCTGACCTTATGCCTTCCGATGTGACGGGGACGATGGTCTTTGACATGCAGGCTACGACTTTTCGGTTCAAGCGTGGTCCAATTTTCGCCAACATCGTTCTCGCCGACGAAATCAACCGGACGCCTCCCAAAACTCAAGCGGCGCTGCTTGAAGCGATGGAAGAGCGGCAAGTCACCGTTGACGGCACCCCTCACATGCTTCCAAAACCCTTCTTTGTCTTGGCGACTCTGAACCCGATTGAATACGAAGGCACTTACCCGCTGCCAGAGGCTCAACTTGACAGGTTCCTTCTCAAAGTCATCGTCGAATACCCGGACGAGAGGAACGAGCGAGAGATTCTGCGCCACGCTCACAAAGGAGTTGACATCCACAGGAGAGTTGAAACCGAAGTCCAACCTGTCGCTGATGCGGAAACGGTTTTGGCTGCTCAATCAGCCGTTGATGCTGTCACCGTGATTGACGAGGTGGTTGACTACATCGCCACACTTGTCCGCCAATCGCGACAACTTTTTGCTGTGAGGTTAGGGGCATCACCCCGAGCCGGCGTTTACTGGCTGCGAGTCGCCAAAGCGTGGGCAGCGTTGCAAGGGCGAGAATTCGTCGTCCCCGATGATGTCAAGGCGGTTGCTAAACCCGTGTTGCGCCATCGTTTGCTTTTGAAGCCTGAGGCTGAACTTGAGGGCTTAACGCCTGATGCAGTCATTGAGGCTTTACTTGACAGCGTGCCTGTCCCCCGTTGAAAAATCCGATGCCCTTGTGAGGGGTGAAGTCTCCTCCATGTTGGTCAGAACTTTCCTGCACTTCCCGAATGTCGGCGAGCGAAGGGAACGAGCACTGTGGAGGTTCGGATACCGAGATTGGAACGCCATTTTGAACTTGCCCGCACCACCGATGTGGAAGCATCTGTGGGGCGATTGGGTGCGAGAAGCGGAAGCGTCCTTGAAAGCGTTGGAGAGGCTTGACGCCCATTACTTCGCCCAACGCTTGCCGAAACCTTTCTGGTGGCGGGTCGTGCCCGAATTTTCCGACCGAACACTGTTTTTGGATGTTGAGACGGACGGAACCGACAAAATCACCGTGCTCGGAATTGCTGACCGAAACCGTTATCAGGCTTTCGTTCGCGGCATTGACGACTTTGACGAGGCGAGGGAGTGGCTTGAAAGCGCAGCAGTTATCGTCACTTACAACGGCAACAGTTTTGACTTGCCTGTGCTGCGGGCAAATTTTCCGAACTGGAAACTGCCACCTTTGCACCTTGACTTGTGCCCTTTGCTTCGCCGTTTGGGTTACAAAGGCGGTTTGAAAAATGTTGAGGCTCAACTGGGGATAGAGCGTTTGCCTGAAACGCAAGGCTTGGACGGTCGTGACGCTGTCCGATTATGGTGGCAGTGGCGCGACTACGGGAGCGAGAGGGCACTGGAACTTTTGCTGAGTTACAACCGCGAGGATGTCGTCAACTTGCTCCCGTTGCTTGAATTCGCATACCGAAAGTTATGGACGATGGCGGAAGAAGCAGCCAAAATCCCATTGCTTGGGGAAGCCGAGCACGAGAAGGACACAGCGACTTTGCTGTTTAGAGACGGCAATCGTGAGTGAATCAGTTGCGCAAGCCTCAGCCTAAAAAGCGATGAAGAACGAAAGGGCGATGAACGGATGAGCGAAAAGGGAACTTGGAAAAAGGCGTGTGGGTTGGCAGTAGCGATGGATTTCGGTGGCGGGCTGTTGTCAGTAGCCGTGCCGATGACAGCCGTTCGGTTGCAGGCTGACGCTCAATGGGTCGGAATCATCGGCTCAGCTGCCCTCGCTGGTTACACCATTTTCTGCTTTCTGTCTCAACCGCTGACCGATCGGTGGGGAAGAAGGACGAGCATGATTGTCGGGAGCGCCTTCGTGACGCTATTTTGCGGGTTGATGACTTTAGCGGTCGCGCTCAAATCTCTGTGGCTTCTCGGAGTTGCCAACTTTCTGGCTGGTGTCTTCTACGCTTTCTTTTGGCCAGCGACTCAAGCGATGTCGGGAGTTGGTGTCCCTTCCGATAAGTTGCTGTTTGCCCTTCAGGCATACAACCTTTCGTGGAGCGGTGGGCGAATGATTGGAACTGGTTTGAGCGGCGTTTTGTTTGAGCATAACCCTTTGGCGCCTTTTCTGTTGGGAACTTTCGTCAGCGGGCTCGTTGCCCTTGCGGCATCCCTTTTGTCGCTTCCCAATGTCAAGGTTGAAGCGGGAAACGATACCCCAGCAACTCAAATTCCGCCTATCGTCACCGCAGCGCAACTGGGCAACTTTGTCCGCTCCTTCGCCGTGATAGAGATAGTCGTGTTGCTTCCCAAACTTGGCAAGGGATGGGGCTGGACTGAAGGTCAAATCAGTGGGCTTTTGTTCCTTCTGTTCGCCGGGCAGATTTTCGCCTTCATCGCAGCTCCTTTCGTCATCCGAGAAGTCAACTGGGGCTGGGTTTTAGGGACGAAAGGGTTTTTGAGCGGCTTGACCCTTCTCGTCGGCATCGTGACGACGAAGTGGCTAATGGCTTTTGTCTTAAGCGCGATTGGCATAGTTGCGGGGTTGATGGCAATGCTCAGCCTTTACCTGTCCATAACAACGCAAGGTCAAAGTGTCAAGGGAAGTTCGCGGCACGAAGCAGGGGTTGGGGCAGGGGGAGTTTTTGGACCAGTGTTGGGAGGCATGGTTCTACAGCATTCTGCGCCGCTGCTCACTTTCGCTTTGCCCACCGGTTTGACAATCTTAACCGTCGCGCTGTGGGATTGGAAGGCAATGAAAGTTGAGAGCAAGATGAGAAGTTAACGCTTGCGACATGCTTAAAGCGGTGACGGAATTCATGATGGCTTGGGCTGATTGGCTCATCGGGTTAATCCCTTTCGCCCTCATTGCGCTCCTGCTTTGGATAAGGCTTCAGGCTGCAGGGGCATCACCACATTTGGCGGTGAGGATTATCCTTGGGTTGTTCGCTTGGGTTGGGCTCGCAATTTTGGGACTCGTGATGGCATCCGTCGGGTGGCGAACAGAAAAAGCATGGTCGCTCGCAGCAGGGGCACTTATCACGGTCGCATGTTTGCTGATTTTAAGGCGGAGGTTACAGCGACTTTGGGAAGAGTTCCCGCTTCTGCCAACTGATAGCGATGAGAACCGAAACGGGGAACACGAGACAGGCTAACCGAAAAAGTTACGAGTTGCGGGTTGCGAGTTCAGGGAAAAACCAAAATCGCAACTCTCAACGCGCAACCTGAATAGCAGGCTTTAGCCTGCTTTGACTTCGTAGCCACCCACCTCGGGTGGGTGGTCAAATTTGCAAAAGCAGCATCAGTCGCGAGCGAAAACTTGACCTTTGACCACGAAAGCAACTTCATCGCCAATTTTGAAGCCCTTCGGTGAAGTTTCAACCTTGACGACCAAACTATCTGCCACTGAAACCGCCAAATGAACTTTGTCGCCCAAATCCATGACTTCTTCAACCCTGCCAAGCCACGCTGCTCGTTCGTCGTTGGAGACAATTTCGACTTGGGACGGGAAGAATTTGAGCGATGCGTTAGTTCCTTCGGGCAGGTCAGAGTTGATGGGCAAAAGGAGTTTGCCCACTTGCAGAAATGCCTTTCCATCGCGCCGAACAATTGTGCCAACGATTTGGTTGAGCCCGACGAACTCGGCAACGAAATCGCTCTGCGGGTTTGAAATCACTTCCGACCAAGAACCGCTTTGCACGATTCGCCCGTCTTCTATGACGAAAACTTTGTCGCCCAAAGCAGCCGCGTCCCATAAGTCATGGGTGACAATCAAAACCGTCGTTTTGAGGGTTTTGAAGATTTGCCTCAAAGTGCGTCGGACGGAGGGGCGCATTTGAGGGTCAAGGGCAGCAAAGGGCTCGTCCAGAAGCAAAAGCATCGGGTCAAGCATCAACGCCCTCGCCAAAGCAACTCTCTGGCGCTCGCCACCGGAAAGTTGTTTTGGACGACGATAGAGCAATTCCTTCAAGTTCAAAAGGCTACAAAGAAACTCAAACCGCTCCGTAATTTTGTCCTTGGGCATCCCGAGGAGTCTTGGGGCGAGGAGAATGTTGCCTTGAGCCGTCAAATGAGGGAACAAAGCGTAGTCTTGGGGCACAAAAGCGATGCTGCGCTGCTCAGGCGGCAAGTTCGTGATTTCCTGCCCACCCAAGATGATGCGACCTCTTTCAATTTCCCTCAAACCAGCGATGGCTTCAAGCAAAGTTGACTTGCCTGCCCCTGAAGGACCAACAATCACCCCGCACTCGCCCTTCTCAAGGGCGAATGAAACATCGCGCAAAACAAAGTCGCCTGAACGAACGGTCAAGTTTTCCACTCGCAGCATAGTTCCCAGCACCCGAATGTTTCAACGAGCACCTTTGAAGGCAAAGTTCCACTGTCAGGCTCGCTCTGATAAAAGTTTGGCATGCCCAAAGAAAAAGCGCCCGACAGAAATCGGGCGCCCTGTCAGCGATAGCGAAGGAAAGGACACTCACTTACCTGCAACTGCTTCCTTGAGTTGCTTAGCGGGGCGGAAAGCAGGCACTCTGGTTGCAGGTTTTTCAACGGTCTCGCCGGTTCTGGGGTTGCGGACGACGCGCTTGGGTCGCTCTTTGACCACGAATTTGCCGAAGCCAGCAATGTTAACGGGTTCAGCATTGCGCTTCTTGGTTAACACCTCGGTGATGATGCTGAACACCGCATCAACAACCTCGTTTGCCTGCTTTTTCGTCAACCCTGTCCGCTCCGCCACTTGTGCTGCCAGTTGCGCTTTCGTCATACCTCATCCACCTCCTTGCTGGGTGATAGCGAAAACGCCTTTTTTATTTTGGCATTTGCGAAATCGCAGCGCAATAGGATGTCAAGACTCATCCTCACCCTTCCGCTCGTGGCTTGACCTGATGACCCAACGGAAAGGCGTCCCGTCCCATTGGAAAAGCGCCCTCAATCGTTTCTCCAAAAAGCGCAAGTAACTGTCCTCAACCAAGTCCGGGTCATTGACGAAAAGCACAAAGGTCGGCGGAGCGACCTCTGGCTGTGTTGCGTAGTAAATCTTGAGTTGCCGCTTCCCATCGCTTGGCGGAGGGTGCTCACCGATAATTTGCCTCAACGAGCGGTTGAGAACCCCAGTGGTGATTCGCTTTCGGCTCTGCTCGTAGCAATACACCACTTGCTCCAAAATCGCCTCAACATTCCATCGCTTAACGGCAGAAGTGTAAAGGATTGGGGCGTAGTGGAGGAACCAAAGTTCCTGCTTCAAAAAGTTGGCGAAGTCGCTTTGAAGCAATTTCTCCCGCCTCTTCAACTGCGATGGCGAAGCGGCGTCTTCCTCCAACTTTCCCTGCACCAAATCCCACTTGCTGACGACAATGACGGTGGGTTTGCCTTGTTCGTGAGCGTAACCGCCAATTCGCGCATCTTGCCTCGTCACGCCCTCAACACCGTCAATGACCAAAACGACGACATCGCTTCGGTCTATCGCTCCAAAAGCTCGAACCATCGCGTAGTATTCCAGCGGCGCTCGGATTTGTGACTTTCGCCTAATCCCCGCAGTGTCAATTAGGATGAACTTTCGCCCTCGCCATTCAAAGGGAGTATCAATAGCGTCGCGAGTTGTTCCCGGAATCGGGCTAACGATCACCCTCTCCTCGCCCAGAATAGCATTCAGCAGAGATGACTTTCCGACATTAGGGCGCCCGACGATGGCGACCTTAATTGCGTCTTCCCACTCTGTTGGAAGGAACTCGTCAGGTGTAGGTGGTGGCAATTCGTCCACAATCGCTGCTTTCAGTTTGTCAACATTGCGTCCATGTAGAGCCGAAATGGGAAGCGGTGCGCCCAACCTGAGTTCCCAAAACTCAGCCATCGGCGTTGACGGTTCGTCTATCTTGTTGGCGACAAAGATTATGGGCTTGCCTGATTTGCGCAACATCTCCGCAATTTCAAGGTCAGTCACCGTTGGCTCTTCACGACCGTCAACCATGAAGACAATCACATCGGCTTCGTCAATGGCGATTTTCACTTGGTCAACGACCCTCGCCATCAATTCGTCTTCCAAAGTTGGGTCAATTCCGCCAGTGTCAAACAGGATGACTTTTCGCCCCAGCAAGTCTACTTCTGCCATCACCCTGTCACGGGTCACGCCCGGCGTCTCATCAACGATTGAGACCCTCCGACCGACCAAGCGATTGAAGAGCGCCGATTTCCCGACATTGGGTTTTCCCACGATGGCGACAACCGGTTTCGGCATGGGGTAATCACCGAACTTAATTTTGCAGCATTCCCTCGCAGCCGTCGGTCTCTCTCAAATGGCATAGTTTTGTGTCGGTGATGTGGATGGTCAGGGTCTTCTTCTCGGTTGGAGACGCTTCAGGCGATATGTATGCAGCGTCAGTTGCCCGAGCCATCAAACAACTGCGAAATAGTTGGGTTCTTGAAGGCATCGGCGGCAGCGAGATGTTGAAAGCAGGTGTCAAACTTTTGCGCTACACCACGCCCTTTAGCGCTTTCGGTTTTTGGTCAGCGCTTCAAACTTCGGTCCGATTTTGGGCACTGACAGCATGGAGAGTTCGTTCGGTTTTGATGCGCAATCCACCCGACTTGTTCGTGCCCGTTGACTTGGGTGCTTTCAACCGAAGGCTGCTTTTGCCGTTAGCCGAAAAAGGCGCCAAAGTTTTTTACTTCGTGCCACCGAGTTTTTGGGGCGTTAATCCAGAACGGCTGCGAAAGTATGCCCATCCCAACATCGTTTTTGCGCCGATTTACCAGTGGCAAAGCGAGAAACTAAAGCAAGCAGGCGCACAAGTCATTGAGTTCGGACACCCGCTTGCCGACATAATGCAGCCTTACCGCTCAATTTCAACCGAAAACGCTCGTGCCTCGCTCGGACTCCACTCCGACCAACTTTTGGTGGGTTTGTTTCCCGGTAGCAGGTTAACGACAGTGAAAGAGAATTTGCCACTGTTGCTGCAAGCAGCGAGATTGTTGACGCGATTGTTCCCGAAAATTCACTTCGCTATCGGCTTGCCTGAAGATTGGCGAGCCGAATGGGTCAAACCGTTGCTGAAGCGTTATGGCGATGATTTGCCGCTGACTTTGCTTTTCGGTCAGTCCCGGCTTTTGTTGAAGGCGTGCAATGTCGCTGTTTTGGTTGCTGGGACAATCACTTTGGAAGCGGCTTGTCTGGGGATTCCATCAGTCGTTGTCTTTTGGATGGGGCTTTTGAATCGCTTGCAAGCCCATTGGCTTCGTTGGCAAGGAGTCAATGTCCTCAAATTCGCTCCTTTCGCTTTGCCGAACCGAATCCTCGGCGAAATTGTCATGCCAGAGTTCATTGGTTGGTCCGCGACGCCGGAAAGGATTGCCAATGAAGTTGCCGACCTGCTCCGCTCTCATGACCGAAGGGAGGAGATGCGTCAGCGGCTTTTGCGGGTGTGGGACAAAATCGGCGAACCATGCGTCGCTACTCGAATCGCCCACTTCCTCGTCAGTTGGGTTGAAGAGAAACGGACTTGAAATCGGGCTATTGACATTGAACTTTGGCTTTGACACAATTTTGAACGGCGGCAAAAAGGTTAGGAGGTGATTAGCCGTGAGGCAGCAAGTGCCGACTTGGGTGGCAGCGGTCGTGATTGTGGTGGTGATTGTAATCATCGCCGCAATTTACTTTGCGGCGGGAATTCGTAGAGGGGGCGGTCCAGTCCAACCTGTTGGAACCGTCCCTGAAGGTCAAGTTAAAGAGGGGCAACCTTACGGCAAAGTCATCCCGCCGGGTGCTCCTCCCTTCAAAAAATTTCGCCCATGACTGGGCAGTGAAGTCAAAAACTCAAACAAAAGGAGGGATGTCGTATGCGCCGTTACGGGTTCACGCTGATTGAGTTGTTAGTCGTCATCGCGATTATTGCGATCCTGGCTGCCATTCTGTTTCCTGTGTTCAGCCAGGCTCGCGAGAAGGCACGACAGGCACAGTGTCTGTCCAACATGCGCAATGTCGGAATGGGTCTCATGCAGTATGTCCAAGACTACGACGAGACTTATCCGTTCATCACCTCCTGCGCTGCACCTCACGCTCCATTCCGAGCAACTCAGACCACTCCTCAAGGTCAAGTTCACCCTTATGTTCGCAATGTCCAAGTTTGGGCTTGTCCGTCTGGGATAACAACCGTTCCGCCTTTGCGTCGCGTTCAGAACCCCAATGCACCTTTCGCTTATTGGTGTTGCGATGCTTGGGGATGGGCGTTCCCTCTGGATTTCTTGGGCATCCAAATTACCATTGCTGCTAACGAACCGCTAATGCCCAACTTGGGATGCAATTGGAGTGGCAGGCCTTTCAAGGTCGCTCAAATCCCTGCACCTGCGGAAACAGATGCCTTCGCAGATGCTCCCCACTTTGCCAACTGCGGTGGAACAAGGACCATCTGGGCGAATGTTTGTGCACCACATCCTTGCCAATCCGACTACATCCAAAGGCGCAACCCAAGGAATGTCCGGCACCTTGGCGGTAGCATTTTGACTTTCGCCGACGGGCATGCTAAATGGCTGCCATGGAGCAAATTGGCTACGGACTGTGCGAAGATATTCCGCCCACATAACCCCCGGCAGGACGGGAAGATTTCCATCTGGGACATTCGTGGTGGCGGTCATAGCATGTAACGAGTGAAAAATTTGGGGCGGGTCTTTGACCCGCCCCGTCTATTCCCTCATTGACACCTTGAGTAGCCACAGAACAAGCAAAGTTCGCAACCACCGGAATGGATTAGCGGTTCGCCACAGTTGGGACATAAGTCGCCCGAATAACGGGCGCCGTTGGCTTGCAAAATCTGCGGCAACTCCTCACGGATTGAAGAGATAGGTGGCACCGCCAACTCCGTTTCGTTGTTCTCCGTTAAAGCCTGCAACAGGACTTCTGTCAACGCTGAACTCTTTGGTGGGTTCTCGCCCTTCAGGAACATCTCCAATGCTTTGGCGACAGCATCGGGGACGGAGAAGACAATCGTCCCGTTTTCCTGCCGCGTCGCCGAACTGCTCTTGATGCCCGACAGTTGGTCCACGATGGCGTCGGGCGAAACACCCGCCCGCAGTGCCAGCGAAATGAGCCGTCCGATGGCTTCCGTGAACGCCATCGCCGAAGAACCCGATTTGCCCAACCTCACGAAGACTTCCTGCGGTCCTTCTTCATCGGCGTTGACGGTCACATAGACATTGCCCATCTCCGTCCGCAGTTTGTAAGTCTTGCCGACCATGACCATCGGTCTCGGTTTAGGCATCAACCGACCCCGCTTTTGTTGAGCGAATTC
>Ga0079997_115543_pt1 | contig 28129 bp, 27 predicted proteins | sample PerSpoCPS_CMetaG_FD_69200 | JGI IMG/M metagenome (GOLD analysis project Ga0079997, IMG submission 69200) | Archaeal communities from Yellowstone National Park, Wyoming, USA - Perpetual Spouter C (PS_C) MetaG (SPADES assembly) (version 2) | ecosystem: Environmental > Aquatic > Thermal springs >... | reverse complement strand
CCCACAAGTCTAGAACCACAGTTTAGATTTTTGATGGCTCACCCAACACATTACACCATTACACCAAGTATTTACAGCTACCTACAGCTATTTAAATCTACCGTCAGCTCTGTAACTGCCTTTCAAGCCAAATCCTAGCCTCCCTGTCCGCTGTTGTAACACTAAACCCACGGGCTACAAGGTACCATTTAACAGCCTCCATGGGGGTCCAGTTGAGGTCAGGCCTACCATCCTGGGGCATAACAGCTACTATCCTCCTAACACTCCAAGTCTCTTTAACGACATCGAAACCACCTACGAGAGCTCTACCAGAGGTGGGCTTGATGAGCGTAGCTAGCATGTTTATCGTCGTAGTCTTACCACTACCATTAGGGCCTAGTAGGACTACGAGCTCCCCGTAGCCTGAGGTGAAGCTAACACCCTTAACCCCCCATACACCTCCGGGGTAGAGCTTAGCCAGCCCCTCAGCAACAATAGCCTCACCACCCAAAACCACCACCTCATGGTGGATGTTAACAGCGCTCGTCAACAATAAGCTTTAGAGTTGAGCCTCCCCAGCAAGCTGAGATAAGGGTATGTGCTGAGAGCTCTCAGCATATGAGTGGAGCTGGCTGAGCACAAAGACTTATAGTTGACGAGCTCCACCCTCCACCTAGGGTCTGGGGTTTGAGTGGGGATGTGGATAGGCTTTTTGAGGTTATAAGCCATAGGGTTAGAAGGTCTATTATCGAGAGTATCGCTGAGAAGGGCCCTAGGAGCTTCACGGAGCTCATGGAGGATACAGGTGTAGGGGATACAGGGACTCTAACATTCCATCTTAGGAAGATGGCTGGCTTCATTAGGAAGAATGAGAGGGGTGACTATGAGCTAGCAGATCTTGGTAGGAGGGCTTACGAGATCATAAAAATAGCCTATGGGGGGGTTGAATCTAGGCGTGAGGAGCCCGGAGCCAGGGCTGTCGAGGCTCCCGAGAGTTCTGAGAGCTTGGAGCCGGATATAGTCTACATAAGTGATTCCATTAAGGTCACCATAGATAGGAGTCTACTTGAAACCGTTAAAGCCAAGGGTAAGAGGCTTGTGGTAAGAGATGTTATAAGTGTTGATGTTACAGACGATGTTGACTCAAGGCTATTCTCCGAGGTCGTAGATTCTATAAAAGATGTTATTAGGCTACGTGTACCAGAACATCTAAGATCAATAGCCACCCTGAGGTCAAGGGATGTCCTTAGCATAACAACTGGTAGATCTCATCTAGGCCTCATACCAGACATAGGGGGCTTCGTGGCTGGCATAGTGGAGCCCATAGTATCAACAGTCTCATCTATAGTTGAATCACTCTCAACAACAGCAGGCCCCCTATCCAAGGTCGAGGAGGCTAAAAGCCTCCTCTACGAGTGGAGGTTCCCTAGAGTAACAGGCCTTAGCCTTGACTTATCAGGAGGGTTCGCCAAGGTTAGAAGTGTTGAGAGCGGGGAAGCACTCATTAGGATTGAGGGGAGGGAGGGTAGGTGTAGCTACGATGTAGACGTTGAGGATGGCATCCTAGAGGTCGATCTATCAGGGTGCGAGGCTAGCATAGAGCTACCTAGGAGGCCTCTTGAACTACTTGAAATCGATATGAGTGGAGGAGCCCTAAACATAGACTTAGGCGATAACGTGAGGAGGATCGAGGGTAGCCTGTCAGGAGGGTTAGCAGAGCTAAAAGTAGTTAGAGCGGGGGAGACAACGGTGGATCTCGACGCTTCAGGTGGTAGGTTCAAAGTACACCTAGACTACGTGGAGTTCCAGGGGGTGTCCGAGGTAAAGCTATCGTTAACCGGGGGGTTAATGGAGTTGAGTGCAACAGCACCAGAGGGGGTTAGAGTGGAGGTATCAACAGTGAGGATGGGAGGTCTAGCGAGCGTAACAGTAGACGAGAAGCTTAGAAACGTGGAGAAGGCGAAGGCGCTGGTAAAGGCTAAGATCGAGGTGACGGGAGGCCTAGCTAGGGTGGAGTTTAGCTCTAGGAGAGCCTAGGGGTGTCAGGATAGGTGGATTAGGTCACATGGATCCCCATTGGAGTCACTCATCATCCACGAGAAACCCTAAATCTCCAACCCTTAAATGCTTAACCCCACTTCCACCGGCTTAAACAGCCACCTGGTATCAGACTTTAAAAACCTCAGAGATACTCTACAGGGTGGGGGCGATGACGAAGTCGCTGGGGGCTAGGCTTTTTAAGTGAATTGAATGCCGCACATGGCTGGCCCGATACCCTGGTGAGGAGGGCCCCACAGCACAGGAATCCAGTAATGGAATTGAAAGACAGGAGGGTACTGGAGAAGATCTACGAGAGCCCATGAAATTATTTAAACAATTAATTCCACAACCATAGATGGTGTACGGGGTAGGTTGAGTGGTAGAGAGGCGCCGTGGACCCTAGAGGATCTAGAGGCTGTCGTGAAGAAGGCTGTTAGGGAGGCTGTGGAGCAAGCTAGAAGTGAGGAGATGAAGCTAGTAGTAGATGCTTTAAACAAGCTGGCAACGTACACGTTCGAGGGTTTCAAGAAGATTCTAGAGGTTCTAGAGGAGCATAGTAGAATCCTGAGAGAGCATAGTAAGATCCTAGAAGAGCTTGAAAAGAGGCTTGGTAAGTTAGAGGCATCTGTTTCTAGGTTGGAGACAACAACTGCTAGGTTAGAGGTAACAGTTGGTAGATTTACTTCAAGGACGGGTATTGATATGGAGAGGATGATATTAAACATATACCGGGACGTGTTGGAGCAGGAGGGCATCAGCGCTTTAAAGGTCGAGAAGATTAGGTTGAAGGATGTTGATGGGAGGTACCATAGGAGGGGTGCGAGGCTTGAGATTGACATCTATGCTCACGATGATAAGGCGTACTTCATTGATGTTAAGAGCCTCGTTGAGGTTGATGATGTTGAGTGGTTTAACACTAGATGTGATATCTTCGAGAAGATCCTGGGTAGGAGGCCTGATAGGAGGATAATAGTTTGTATTAACATCTTCAGTGATGCTCTTGAGAGGGCACAGGAGCTCGGTATGCACGTTATATACGGTAGGATTCTTGAGGTTGAGGGGGAGGAGGGGGAGGTTAGGGTTTTATCTTAGGAGCTCCCTTATGATCCTTGCTAGCTCCTCTGCAATCTCGTCAGGCGCCCCTGTTATCCTGCTTCTAAGCCTCTCTGGTGGTTTAAGCTCCATTAGCGTGTCTACTGTTGTAGCTGATCCTTTGAATCCAACCTCCTCAGGGCTTAAACCTAGGTCTGCTACACTCCAGGTCTTCAGCTTGAACTCCCTCTCAGCCCACCTCTTCCTCCTGAAATCCGGGAACCTTGGTGTGTTGCATCCGAGCTCTACTGATGCTAGGAATGGCATGTCAACTTCTAGGATCTCATAGCCTCCTTTAATAGTCCTCTTAACCCTAGCCTTCCCAGGTTCTATGATCTCTATCGATGTTATGTATGTTACATGTGGTATTCCAAGCCACTCAGCTATCCCTGGAGGTACCTGTCCTGTACCCCCATCGCTACTCTCCTCCCCTGTTAGTATTATATCGTAGTCTCCTATCCTCTGGATAGCCCTGGCTAGTGTTAGGCTTGTTGGTAGTGTGTCTGAGCCTGCTAGAGCTCTATCGCTTACGAGCACAGCGTCGTCGGCCCCCATTGCTACTGCTAGTTTAAGGAAGGGCTCCCAGAACGGGGGGCCCATTGAGACTACTATGACCCTACCACCATACCTATCCTTGAGCTGTAACGCCATTTCAAGGGCGTTCTTATCAGCTGGGTTTATTTCGTTTGTAGCCTTACTCCTATCAATAGTCTTGGTTACAGGGTCGAATCTAATCTCCTCAGGTTTAGGGGTAACCTTCAATGTGACAACTATGTTCCTTAAGCCCACCTCAAACCCCCCTCCTAAGCTTCTCTATAAGCTTTGGTATTATCTCGAATAGATCTCCTACAGCGAAGTAGTCTGAGTACTCTGCTATAGGGGCCTCTGGATCCTTGTTTATGGATATTACGGTTCTAACATTCCTTATACCTGATACGAAGTGTGGTGCCCCGCTAACCCCCACTATCACAGCTAAATCTGCGTTAAGCGATACACCTGTAGATCCAATGTATATATCCTTAGGTGCAACCCCTATATCAGATAGGGGTCTTGAGACGCCTACATCAGCCTGTATTATCTTAGCGAGCTCCCTTACAAGTGTTAGATCACCCCCAGTACCCATGCCTCCTACAACAACCCTCCTAGACTTGGATAAATCCACATACCCCCTTCTTACAACCTCAACCCTCCTAGCCCTGAGCTTCGATGGATCCAGCTTTGCTTCCACAACTTCAACTTCAGCCTCACCCCACGCTTCTCTAGGTCTAAAAACCCCTAAGGCTACAGTGGCCATTTGAGGTCTACCTCTAACGTTCCTAACAACAGCTACAATGTTGCCTCCGAAGCCTGGCACGTGGCCTACTAGGGAGCCGTCCTCCGCTATATCAAGGTTTACCACGTGGGCTTGAAGCCCTGTTCTAAACCTTACGGCCAGCCTCCCAGCTAGATCTCTACCATTCCTAGTAGCACTTGCTAGGAAGTAGTCTGGGTTCCTCTCACCTATCAAGTCCCCGATTACACTAGCGTAGGGCTCCCCTAGGTAGCTTTCAAGTATTGGATGTTCCACCACTATAACTCTGTGAGCCCCATACCTGCCAAGGCCCCCAGCTATCCCCCTAACATCTCTACCTAATAACACTCCGGTAACCAAATAGCCTCTAGCATCTGCTATCTCCCTAGCCTTTGTTAGAACCTCTAGTGAAGACTCCTCAACAACACCTGAATCCTGCTCTATGAAAACCCATATGTCCCTCACACCATATCACCTTAGGGTGCTGGCTAGCACCTCGACAACATCTGATACTACTAGAGGGTACTTGGAGATCTTCAACTCGTCCTCGAACATCCTTATACAGTAAGGGCACGCTGTAACCATCGCCTGGGACTCTGTGGCGGTAGCCTCTCTAAGCCTCCTCCTAGTCACACTTCTAGCCTCGATGTTCTCAGACCAGAAGGCGCCTCCACCACCTCCACAGCAGAGGCTATTAGACCTGTTATGCTCCATTTCCACCAACTTAAGGCCCTCAACATGTTGTAGAATCGTTCTAGGCTCCTCGTAAACATTATTCCATCTACCGAGATAGCATGGATCATGGTAGGTTACCTTAGCATCCAACCTTCCAGGCTTAAGCCTACCTGATGTTATGAGCTCTGCTAAAAGCTGGGTATAGTGCACCACAGGGGCCGGGGGTTTAGCCTTATACCTTGGGTAAACGTTTACTAGCATGTTATACGCGTGCGGGGATGTAGCAACTATTAGTGTTGGTTTAAACCTCTCCATCACCTCAACATTACCCTGGGCTAGCTCTTCTAGGAAGTACTCCTCGCCAACACTATACACTATATCGCCACAACAACCCTCACCATCCCAAGCATATGTTACCCTAACACCAGCCCTAGCTAGAACCTCTACGAGGCTCCTAGTAACCTTCTGAAGTCTCCTATCGTAGGCGTTCATACAACATGTGTATAAAAGTACATCACCTCCAGACTCCACACTTAAACCCCTAGCCCAGACACCCCTCTCCCTCCTAGGAGATCCAAGGGGGTTCCCGGTCTCGTACACCCTCCAAAGGGTGTCAACAAGCTTCTCTGGAGCTACCTTACGCTCATAGAGTACAATCCTCCCACCTAGTATTACATCAGCAATCCTAACACCCCTAGGGCATGTGGTCTCACAATACCTACATGTAAGGCACTTCCACGAATCCTCTCTAGTAACAACACCTATCTGGGCCTCCCTTATAATCCTCCTAACACTTATACCAGGCGATATGAGGCATGAAGCTGTACACACTCCACATTGGTAGCATAGGCTTAGAGTTCCATAGCTATGCTTCATAACCCTATCCCTAACCTCAAAATCCAATCTAAGCCTCGCCACCCCTACTTCACCTCCTTTAACCTCACCTTTGTAGCCTCAATCTCCTCTCTTGAAACCTCCTTAGCCATCCTATCTAGGTGGTTCATTACCTCGACGAAGTCGGGTACATCGGGGGCTCCAAATAACCTTAACACAAACCTCTCAGGCCTCACGCCTAGGTTTTGAAGCCTCCTCTTCCAATGCTCATACCTTCTAACAGTATGCTTATTAGCGTACTGGTAGTGGCAATCCTGTAGTCTACAACCTGTTATAGCTACAGCTGGGGCTCCAAGCTCGAAAGCCTTCTTAACCATCTTCCAGCTAACCCTACTAGAACAAGGTAGCCTTACCACCCTAGGTGATGTGGGGTACTGTACCTTGAATATACCAGCGTTATCGGCTGCAGCGTAGGAGCACCAGAAGCATGTGAATGCTATAGGCTTCCTCTCAGGCTCCTCTGCGAGCATCTCCTCTATCTGTTTCAATACCTCCTCCTCACCGTAACCCGGTAGTGTTATAGCTCCAACAGGGCACTCTGCTACACAGTTGCCGCAGCCTTCGCATAACGCTGGTATGACCTCAAACTTCTTCTTAATCTCACCTTTTATAGCACCGTACGTGCACACTCTAGCACAGGCTCCGCATTTTATACACTTCTCATCATCAATCCTAGCTATTAGAGGCTCCTTCTCGATATAACCTTTAGCTAGTAACGCTATAGCCCTAGCTGCAGCTGCAAGACCTTGAGCTATAGACTCTTTAACATCCTTAGGGCCTTGGGCTACCCCAGCTATGTATACACCTCCCACAGGGCTGTCTACAGGGCCTAGCTTGGGGTGTGCTTCTAGTAGGAAGCCCTCAGCATCCTTTGGAACCTTAAGCTGTAGTAGGAGCTCTTCAACCTCAGGGTTTGGATCTAGAGCTGTAGCTAGGACTATCGAGTCTACGGGAACCTCCACCTCAGCTCCTAGGAGCTCTTCCAGCACAACTATGGATCCATTCTCAAACCTAACGCTCTCCTCTATAGGTTTAATGCTGTTAACCTTAAGGAATACAACCCCCTCTCTTGCAGCCTCCTTGTATAAGGCCTCAGCTTCCGGAGTGTACGTTCTAATATCCTTGTATACGACTACAACATTCTTCCCCCTCCTCTTGAGCTCTAAGGCCTGGTGTATCATGGTTGTGCAACAGTACCTACTACAACCCCTCTTACCATTCCTCGAACCTACACACGCTATGAACGCAATATTATCTCCCGGTATATCATATCTAGCTCTTTCAACATCCAGCAACGTGTACATATTGTTAACCTTACCGTAGCCTAGATACTCTGGAACATGCACCCTAGCCCCGGTAGCTATTATGATAGCACCGACATCTAAGATCTCACCGTTGCTAAGCTCCACCCTAAAGTTTCCAGCGAACCCCTCAACTCTCTTAACCAAAGTGTTTAGGTAGACCTTAACACCAGCTGATTTAACCTCAGCTACAGCCTCCTCAACAACCCTCCTAGCCTCGTAACCCTCAGGTGCTAGGGTGTAGAGCTCCTTAAGCATACCACCAAGACTATCACTCCTCTCAACGAGAACAGCCTCTATACCAGCCTTGGCTACAGCGGCTGCAGCCTTCATCCCCGCTATCCCACCACCTACAACTAGAACCCTTCTAACAACGGGTAACCTCAAAGGCCTTCCAGGTTTAAGCTTACGAGCTCTCGCTATAGCCGCTCTAACGAAATCCTTAGCCTTCTCCGTAGCCTCCCTCGGGTGGGCTGAGTGAACCCAGGAGTCCAGGTTCCTTATGTTAGCCATATCCACGAGGTATGGGTTAAGCCCAGCCTTCCTAGCTGCTGTCATGAATACTCTAAGGTGTGTTGCTGGGCTACAGGCTGCTACTACAAGTCTGTTAAGCTTCTTCTCCCTTATAACCTGAGCTATGTAATCTACACTTGCAGCAGAGCATGCGAACACCAGGTTCTCTGAGTGGATAACACCTGGTATTGTTTTAGCAAACTCTCTAACACTAGCAACATCTATAACACCAGCTATGTTAGTACCACAATGGCATACGAAGAACCCTATCCTCGGGGGCTCAAGCTCTGTTATAGTCTCCTCAAACTCCTCCTCATAGGGTTTAAGCTCCTCCACATGTTGTAAAGCCATAGCCACGGCAGCTCCAGCCTCTTGAACTGAATCTGATATATCCTTCGGCTCTGCTACAGAACCACACATGTAGATTCCAGGTCTTGTCGTCTCAACAGGACTCCAGGGTGTACGGGGTTTAAGGAACCCGTATTTGCCCACCTCCACCCCTAGAATCTTGGCTAGTCTATCCAAGCCCTCCGGGGGCTCGACGGGAGGCGCTATTACTATCATGTCGAAATCCTCTCTAACAACCTTACCTGATAACGTATCCTCGTATACAGCTACAAGCTTTCCACCCTCCTCTTCAACTCTGGCAAGCTTACCTCTAACAATTTCTACACCCTCATCTAGAGCCCTCCTGTAGAAGCTTTCGAAGCCTTTACCGAAAGCTCTTACATCCATGAAGAGCATTTTAACATGTTTAACCCCATGGCTTTTAGCTAGGATGGCGTGCTTAAGATTGTACATACAGCAGAACCTAGAGCAGTACTCGTAATACCTCCTATCCCTACTTCCAGCACAAGATACTATGAGTAGCTTCTCCACATGCCTCCCATCGCTAGGCCTTAAAACCTCCCCGTTGGTAGGCCCTGATGCGTTCATAAGCCTATCTAGCTCGTAGCTTAAAAGGACATCGGGGTATACACCGTAGCCGTACTCCTTAAACTTCCTAGCATCAGCTAGCTTGAAGCCCGCAGCCACTATTATGGATGCTACATTCCTCTTGATAATCCTGGGTGTCATCGTAAAATCTATAGCCCTCCTATCACATACCGTCATACACCTATCACACGGCATGTAGCCCGGTGGCTTGTTCAAACAACGCTCTACATCTACAACATACCAGCCTGGCTCAGCCTGAGGGTATGGTAGGTATATGGCCTTCCTAACACTAGTCCCATCTAAGGGGTTGAAGACAACTACAGGGCATACCTCCTCGCACTTACCGCATTTCGTGCAATCCGGTGTAACATACCTAGGCTTCTGTAGTATGGTGACTTCAAAGCTACCAGGGCCTCCTTTAACATCTACTACCTCAGCTAACGTTATAACCTCAATGTTAGGATGCCTAATCACATCACCTATCTTAGGCGCCTCGATACAAATAGAGCAATCTAGGGTTGGAAATGTCTTATCAAGGAAAGCCATAACACCACCTATAGCTGGGCTTCTCTCAACCAAGACCACCTTAGCACCAGCATTAGCAGCGTCTAGGGCTGCCTGTATACCGGCTATACCACCTCCTATGACTAGAACTGCCCCACCCTCAACCTTCAAATCCCTATACTCGCTAGGTGCGTGCACGTGGGCTGAGCTCATAGCCTAACACCCCTAGCCAACCTAACCCCCTCCTCGTAGGCTTGGAGGTTAACATCAATCCTCCTCTTAACCCTAGCTTTGATAGCTAGCTTCACAGCATCATGTGGTAGTAGTTTGAGGAGCTCCGTTAGGAAACCTAGTAGTACCATGTTAGCTGATATCCTGAATCCAACCTTGATAGCGGTCCTGAAAGCAGGTACTCCTAGCTGTGTGACATCCCCTCTAACCGCTGGTTTAACTGTATCCTCCTCGTATACTATTAAACCACCACTCCTAACATTTCCTATCTCCAGATCGTAAGTCTCCTGTGTTGTTGCTACAAGCACATCGGGGTGGTCGAATATGGGGAAATCTATGGGTTCATCTGATACAACTACATCAGCTCTACTCCACCCACCCCTCTGAGCAGGGCTATAGGCTATAACCATTGTAGCATTCTTACTAGAGTAGACAGTGGCAGCAGTGCCAATAATGTTTCCCGCAAGCAGTATTCCATGGCCGCCGGCACCTATGAGGCGTAACCTAACCTCCACCTCCTACCCACCTCTAGCTCTCTTTATAAGCTCTCTAGCTAGAACTTGGTACGATGGCCTTGAACGTCTAACAAAGTTACCTAGTACAATCGGCTTCTTAGGATCCCTTAGATCTATGTATGTCTTCGATAGATCAGCATCATGGTCTATCACAGCTCTATCTCTAAACACCTTCATCACCTCTAGTGGTGGTAGATTGTTCATCTCACCGTATATCAGGCATGGTGATACAACCTCTATTAAGGCGAAACCATCGACTTTAAACATCTCCAGGATTGCTGATGTCAACTCCTTCGTATGCAATGGAGTCCACCTAGCTACGAAATTAGCGCCTAGAGCGGCCGCTAGGTATACTACGTTGAAAGACCCTTCTATGAAGCCGTAGGGGGATGTTGTTGTTATAGAGCCTATGGTCGTAGTAGGCCCATACTGCCCTCCTGTCATCCCGTATATGAAGTTGTTAACCAGTATAACGTTTATATCATCATTCCTCCTAATAGCGTGTATGAAGTGGTTACCACCTATGGATAGTAAATCGCCATCACCAGCTATTATGGTAACCTCTAGATCCTGCCTAACGGTTTTAAGGCCTACAGCGAAGGGTATAGCCCTACCGTGTATAACGTGGAACCCGTCGAGCTTAATGTATCCCGGAGCTCTTGAGGTGCAACCTATACCTGAGACGACAACGTGCTTCTCAATAGGTATACCTGATTCTAGGACTGCCTCAGCATAACATTTAACAACAGTCCCTATACCGCAACCAGGACACCATATATGTGGGAACCTCTCCAGCCTCAGCAAGCTCTTAATAGACTCCGTCCTTAGACCAAGCCTAGGCCTACCACTCAACCCCCATACACCTCCTTAACCTTAAGAAGTATATCGTGGGGTCTGGGAACAGACCCGGGAGCCCACGGCATGAAGTATATGTCTACGAGATTACTATAGTGTTCTCTTACAACACGCACCATCTGACCCATGTTTATCTCTACAACCAGTATCCTAGCACCTCTATCAACAGCCTCCCTTAAACCCCAGTATGGGAAAGGCCATGCTGTTATAGGTCTGAAAAGCCCGACCTTAAGACCCTCCCTTCTAGCCTCCCTTACAGCTCTTAGAGCAGACCTAGAGGTTATACCATAAGCTACGATGACGAGCTCTGCGTCATCTAAGGCTATAGCCTCATACCTCCCTATAACCTTCTCGTTCTCCCGAATCTTCCTCACAAGCCTTGTTACAAGCTTTGTTGAAACCTCATGGCTTGTGCTAGGGTAACCTCTATCATCATGTGTTAAGGCAGTTACATGGAATCTATAACCCTCACCTGCAACAGCCATTGGAGGTATTAGATACCTACTATCAAAGGGTAGATACTCTTCAGGTGGGACTGTTGGAGCATTCCTCTCCACAACCCTTATCTCATCTAAAGGTGGAACCTTCAACCTCTCTATCATCTGCCCTACGCTTTGATCAGCTAACACTATAACTGGGACCCTGTACTCCCACGCTGTGTTGAAAGCCTCTATTGTTAGATCGAACATCTCCTGAACACTATTAGGTAGATACGCTACAATCTCGTAATCGCCATGACTACCCCATTTGGCCTGCATTACATCACCTTGACCTACAAGAGTTGGGATCCCAGTCGATGGCCCAGCTCTCTGAACATCCACTATAACTACAGGTGCTTCTATCATAGCAGCTAACCCTATACCCTCCTGCATTAGCGAAAACCCAGGGCCCGATGTTGCAGTCATAGATTTAACTCCACCGTAAGCAGCTCCTATTATGGCGTTAATACTTGCAATCTCATCCTCGAACTGTATGAAGTAACCTCCAATCTGTGGAAGCCTCCTAGCCATATGCTCTGCAATCTCATTACTAGGGGTTATAGGGTAGCCTGCGAAAAACCTACAACCAGCTATTAACGCAGCCTCAGCTGAGGCTATATTACCCTGCATGAAGTAAACCCCAGGTTTCAGAAGCCACTCCTCAGCTCTCTCAGTAGTAAGCAATGATATCCTCTCACTCAACCCATCTCACCTCATAGGGGATAGGGGGCTCCTCAACAACCTCTATAGCGAGCTCAGGGCAAACCCTCTCACACATACCACAATTAACACAAGAGTACTCCATACCCCTCCTAACAACAGGGTACTGGTAACCCCAGATGTTAACACCCTCAGAGAACTCAAGAACACCTATAGGGCAGAACTCTATACAGAAACCACAACCCTTACAAATATTAATGTTGATAACAGGCCTACCAACAGGCTTCAAGAACCTCGATAAATTCAAGGGCCTACGACCCTTAATAGGCATAACAACCTCTATTGAAGCCTTACCTGGCATCGCAGACTACCAAGCATTTAGATATAAAACTTAAGGTTTAAATCTTTATATATAAATATTTCAAGATTATAGCTTATAGCAAGCTAAAAATTAGAACTTAAGCTTAATAATATATAAACATAAGGCTTCACGTTTAAAGAAAACCCCTTATAAGACCTCTATGATCGTAGCGTAAGATTTAAAATAACGCTATGAATAAACTAGAAACATGAGCTGTGGGTGTAAGCTTATGGCCGACTTCGATACGGGGAGAACACTAGGGCTAGTAGGCTCTATCCTAGTCCTAGTAGCTCTTATATTCTCGTTTATCATAGGCTTCCTAGGCTTCCTACTACAGCTAGTAGGCTTAATTCTCATACTTATATCCCTGCACACGTTTTCAAATATCTATGGAGAGAGGATTATATTCAGGGATGCCCTCCTCTCGGTGTTAATAGGATATGGTGTACCACTTGCAGCTTTAATCTTCCTCTTCATCCTCCTAATCCCCATAGGCTTCACCATAGTAACCTCTGCAAGGCCCATTCCACCTAGTAGGATTGAGGATCTCTTCGGAACCCAGATAACAGCATCAATCATACTCTGGGCCTTCATAGCGATCCTAGCTATCCTCGTAGCACTCGCTATCTCAGCATACCTATGGTACAGAGCTCTCAACACTCTCTCTATCAGATCAGGTGAGAAGTTCTTTAGATGGGCTGGCCTGACCTACCTAGCATTCGCTGTATCACTCATAGTAGGTGTGGTGACAGCTGTTATACTGATTGGAATACTAGTGATATTCATAGGCATCTTACTAGGTCTAACGAGCTGGGTGCTCCTGGCTATAGCGTTCTACGAGATTAAACCACCGCAACCCCCCGTACAGGCTCCCTCCACGCCAGTAGTACAAGTGTGAGTTTAGCCTCCTAAAGCAACCCTTAACGTTACCAATTGATTGCCGGCTCTCCGGGGGGCTTTAAAAAAGTGCTAGGAGGAAGGCTTATTTCGTGAATCGATGCTTACTTCCTGGGTAGTGTTATGTACTTCGAGGGGTTTACAGCCCTATCTAGGTACATTCTAGTCCTCTTAACGGGCTCCTCTGGCACCATTAGCTTATCGTAGCAGAACCACCAGTCGTAGCAATCGTATGTCTCAAGCCTCCTCTTGGCCTCTTCTACTGTTGAGGCTGGCGGTACTATTAAGGCCTCCTCTACTATCTCATTGTTAGGCCAGTTTGCCGGGATAGCTCTTTTAGTCCTATCGCTCACCTGTAGTGCTTCAACCATCCTTAGGATCTCATCTATGTTCCTCCCGAGCTCCAATGGGTAGTAGAGTATAGCCCTAATGACGCCCTTATCATCGACTATGAATACAGCTCTAACTGTTGCAGTGGAGCTCTCAGCATGGATTAAGCCTAGTGTCTTAGCTACAGCACCCATGGGGTCGGCTATGATGGGGAACGGTATTTCCACGCCAAACTTCTCCTTAATCCACTCAACCCACTTGATGTGACTATAGCTACTATCAACACTGAGGCCTATGAGCTCCGTATTAAGCCTCTTGAAATCCTCATACCTCAAGGCGAAGGAGACGAACTCCGTGGTACACACGGGCGTGAAGTCAGCCGGGTGGCTGAACAAGACAAACCACTTACCAGCATAGTCTCCCGGGAGCCTCCTAGTACCAAAGTTGGTCTCAACAACAAGCTCTGGGAACTTCTCCCCAACAAGAGGTATCATACCAGGCATAATACTACACCACGGGTAACGGTACTACTGGAAGCTTATATTTCTTAATGTAAATTTATCCATCTAAAACATATTAGTATTTCAGAATGTATATTAACTAGGCTTACATTACGTTAGAGTAAGGTTTACGGAAAGCTTCACCGTTCCTTCATAATTAAGAGTGGAATCCACACCCTGGATCCATCTTAGATTGCATTAAAAATGTTGCCTCACCGTTCAGGAGTAATCGGGTTAAGCTTATAGGTTATGGTGGTTGAGGTTATCTTAGAGCTACTCTAGGTTGACATTCTGACCTTAGGGGTTTAGTAAGGGGTTGGTGGGAGGTTGGAGGGTATTAGCTACGAGGATCTCCTGGTGGTTCTACTTTTTCTGCTGTTTTCTCTCTACGTACTCTTGGGGTTTTAGTAGTTGTTCTAGTTCTTTCGGGTCGTCCATTTTCACAGCTACTATCCACCCTCCACCGTAGGGGTCCTTGTTTACTAGCTCTGGCTCGTCTCTCAGCCTCTCATTCACTTCTACTACTGTGCCTGTTACCGGTGTGTATACCTCTGCTGTGGCCTTTATGGATTCTATGACTACTATAGCTTGCCCTCTCTTAACCTTAGCTCCTTGTCTGGGTAGCTCTACTCCTACAACGTCTCTTAGCATTTTCTGTGCGTAGTCTGTAATCCCTATTCTCGCTACTTCTCCCTCTACTCTAACCCACTCATCTGTTTCTGTATAGAGTAGCTTATCGTCTACCACGAACTTCACGTTGCCCGCTTGAGCTTCTATCAAGCCCATTCTAGTTCACCTTATATCATGTGGGTTTCTCAGAGTTTAAATCTAGGCTCTAGATATCTCCTCTAGCTCCCTATAGTATTTGAGCCCGCTCCCCGTGAGTATCACTATTGCTTCCCCTATCTTACCTTCTAATGCTCTATAGGCTGCCCACGCTACGGCTGATGATGGTTCTACTATGAAGCCCATTGATAGGAGCTCTCTTAACGCAACTCTTATAGCTTCATCTCCTACCTTTACAACGCCTCCACCACTCTCTCTTACAATCCTAGCCATCTCTTCCAGCCTAGGTGGGTTTCTCACTACGAGTGCATCTGCAAGCCTAGAATCGGGGCCTCCAACGTAGGCTAATAGGTCTACAAGACCCTCTAGTGATGGGCTACCGCTAGCCTGTACAGCTATTATCCTCGGTTTAACACCAGCCTCAAGAGAACCCCTGTAGAGCCCTACTAGGAGGCTCCCACTAGACACTGGGACTATCACAGTGGCCCTCCTAGAGTACTCTGCAATCTCGTAGCCCAAGCTCTTAACACCCTCTATGAAGACTGGGCTTGTAAGATGTGCTACGTGGAAGCACTCACCAGCATAGGACTCCGCAACCCTGGAAGCCTCACCCCTACTCTCAACGACTACAACGTTAGCACCAACAGCTCTCATCAACGACAGCTTACCAGGGCTAGCTGTAGCGGGGACTACGATGTGAGCTCTAAGACCAAGCCTTGAAGCGTAGACAGCGGTGGAGAGACCAGTATTACCACTAGAGTCGACAACAACACACCTATAGCCAAGACCACGAGCAAACTGAAGGCTATAGGAGACACCCCTATCCTTAAAACTACCAGAGGGGTTAAGATACTCAAGCTTAAAACCAACAATAGAACCACCAACACCATCAAAGACAAGAGGGGTAGAACCCTCACCAAGAACCCTAGGGAAGCTAGGGAGAACACCGTCAACCCCAAGAGCCCCACCACAAACAGGACACCTATGATAGTAAACCCCAACATCACCCCTAAAACCACACCTCACACAATAAAACCTCCAAGACAAAACACACACCAACCAGAAGGAATAGATAAGACTATTAAAAAGCCTTAAAGACACACAGAACATAAAGGGGAAAGGGCCCGTAGCTCAGCCAGGAACAGAGCGTCGGCCTGCGGAGCCGAAGGTCCCGGGTTCAAATCCCGGCGGGCCCGCCACCCATCGTTTAAGAACAGTAGAACATCCATATAACTTATAATCTAACTTATAATCTTAGAGTGTAACGTCTTCTAGAGGAGCTGTAGGTGGCGACTGTGATTATGAAGGAGTTTAGCAAGCTAGCTGTGCTCGAAGAGCTTTGGGTTAAGAACTTCAAGTCGCTCAGGAACTTCAGAGTAAGAGTGCCCTCAAAGCTGACAATCGCTGTCGGGGCTAACGGCTCTGGTAAGACGGCCTTGGTTGAAGTATTCGAGCTGCTCACATACATGCTCGAGTGGGCTCACGGTCTAAACATAAATCCGTTCCTCAAATGGTGGGGGTACTCTAACGTAGTCTCAGGTCACAATGAGGATCTCCCGATAACGATAGGTTTTAAGTTAAGGCTCGATGACGTCGAGGGGAAGATCCGTGATATTAAATCGGATATCGTAAGGGAGGTTGTGGAGTATTCCCGAAGCATACTAACACCTATGGATATCGTATATGAGGCTGAAGTGTCAGGGAGGGGAGGGAGATTCCATGTTCTACGGGAGAGTCTTTCGATCATTAGTGGGAATGAGGTGATAGGAGTTGATACTGCAAGAAACTCTATGACAATCGTATTAGATGTTGCTAGTGAGTTAACTCACGCTATTAAGTCAATAGACTACTTAAAGGAGGCGTATGGGAGAAAAGAAGAGCTTGAAAAGTTTCTCCTCCACCTTCTTAGGGATCGTGTAGCGAAAGCGAAATCATTAAAAGAGCTTGGAAGAGAGATGGAAGAAGTAGTGACTACCATAGAGGCTATTGGAAAGCTTATCCCCCTGCTACCTACCATAGCAGATGTGCTCACCATCGCTTCTACCAAGTTAGAGTTTACATGTGAAATGGAGGTAACGTACTCTATTTTCAACAAGTTCATTGATATGGTGAAGGACGTCGAAGGAGGCATAATACACCCTCAAGATCGTATGCTTAGCGAGGTCGAAGGCTTCATACTAGGGGGGAGGTGTTTGGAACAACTGGAAAGGCTTATCAGCGGGAAGCTGGTTGTTAACACTAGCTCATCCGTCTACCAACAGCTAATCTCTGGAAACGTGCCTGTTGATATTCTTCTTAACTTCGTTAAAGGCCTAATTACTAAGTCTACGGTTGAAGGTGTTCTATCCAGGGTCTCCCACCTCCTGTTCATGGCATCTGCTGTGGTCTACGGTTTTATTGAGGGTATCGCTGTGGTCAAGAACATTGACTGGAGGGTGGTTACATCTCCACAGGTTCTGGAGAGGAGTGAGAGGTTGAAGCCTGACGCCTCTAACTTCCCACAGTTCCTCTTCACCACCACTGGGGGTAGTGTTGGTGAGGATCTAAGGGAGGCTTTGAGGTACAGTCTCCCGGGTTACAGGGATTTCAAAGTGGTCTTCGAGCCCACGGCTGACGGCAGGGTCTTCATGAGGCTTGTTGTTGATGGTTTAAGGCTAGCACCTATATCCATCCCACAGGGCGTTCTCAAGACCCTCATATTCGAGTCTCTGCTAGCGTGGGAGCCCTCGCTCCTCGTCGTAGACGAGTTTGAGAACAGCCTCCACCCGGAGCTCCAACAATTTCTGTTAGATGAGTTCAGGAGTAGTGGTGTTAACGTGATTGTAACCACCCACTCTACGATACCACTGGACTACGCTAGGAGCCCCGATGAAGTCCTCGTGCTGAAGCTTGTGAATGGTGAGACTGTAGCTTACAGGCTTGGTATGGAGGTTCTAGGGAGGATGAGGGAGAAGAAGCTTACTCTAAGCGAGCTAATATTATCCGGGCTCCTGAGGCTTGAGGGCTGATGGCGTCTGAGCGGTGCTCGTGCACGTGTAGGGTGTACTTCGTCGTCGACAATAGGTATGCAAAGCAACTCGTACAAGAGCTGGTAGGACTCTTTAAACAATATAACCTCGTAGGTGGTAGTGTCTGCGTTGATATTAGCAACCCCGTTAACGTGTGCAGTGAGAAGATGGGAAGGTACGTGAGGGGGGCTGTTGGCGATTACAACCTCATCGTGGTACTGGTGGATAGCGAGGGGGTGGATCCTAGTGTGGTTCGCAAGCACATCTTCGAAGAGCATGTGGGACAGGTTGATGAGAGCTCATCGAGGGTTAAGATACTCATAGCACATCCCTGCTTGGAGGCGTGGTTGTGTGAGGCGATGGGCATAGCCGGCTGTTACACCGGGACATGCGGTGAAGTCGTCGACGCTATTATATCTAAATATAAGGGTAGGTATAAGAAGAGGACGTTGAAGAGGATGCTACCAACCCTTATGGTTAAGGAGCTGAGCAGGAAACTCGGAGATTATCCTGAAGCCATGAGATCTAAGGGATCCAAGGATGAGCTTGTGAGAGTACTCCCTAGCCAGTTAGATGAGCTTGTTATGGAAGTGGACGCTTCCTGCGTAGAACATCAGTGTGGATCCTAAGGGGCATGCCATACACTTGGGGCATTCAAACACAGCTCCTAACGCCAATTCAGCTTAGCAGACTGTAGCTTGAAGAGCGTGAATCGGCTAGAGGTGCGTGTTGGGGCCTAGCGGGGTTATCGGGTTCACGTTGGGGTTATAGGTGTCTTTCGCCTAGTGTTAGATGGGATGTGTTTGGGGTTGTCTGGTGTCGAGGAGGTAGTTTCTAGGCTTTCTAGCTTTAGGGTTCCTGGTTTCAACTTTAGGTTTGTTGATAGGGAGCGTGAGGCTAGAGCTGTTCTCGATGTGAGCGGTGGCGTTGTTATGGGTGGTTGGATTACCGTTGTCTACGGCCCTAAGGGTTGTGGTAAGACGGAGCTCTTCAGAGCACTCTATAACGCTAGCCGGGGGGCTGGGGGTGTCGACTTCGTCATTGTTAGGAGTGAAAGGGAGGCTTGGAGGGTTGACGAGCTCCTAGCCCCCAAGAGTCTTAGGGGTGCTCTGTCTAGGGTTGCAGGCTCCCTTGGCTTCGAGATTCTATCCTCAGGTGAGGTTAGGGGTTTTGTTGATGTTGCTAAGCTTGTTGGAACTCTAGCTGGGTATATTGCTTATAGGCTTAGGAGGGGTAGGAAGGTTGTTATTGTAGTGGATGAGGTTAGAGGTGATAGTGAGGTTAGGTTGGCTGAGTTTAGAGGGTGGCTTGAGGGTTTCGCTAACACCCTGAGAGAGCATTCCAGCAGGTATCTGGAGGAGAAGGGTGGGAGTATAGCTGTTGTAGCTTTGACAAGTGATGCTATGGTAAGGGAGATTAGGAATAGGGTGGGCCCGAAGGTGGTCTGGGCCCTCCTCTGGAACCTACCATACAAGGACATGGTTGATCTAGCGGGGCAGCTAGAGCTAGTGGAGGATCCAAAGCTACTATGGAGTCTAACTGGGGGTAATCCTAGAGCTCTAGTAGACATAAAGATTAGAGGGTTAAAGAGGTGGGTTGAAGATGAAGTGCTAAGACCTGTAGGAGATGTAATAGAGGAGGTTGAAGGAGTGCTGGGAGGAAGACTCTGGGATGAGGTTGGCGTAGCTGTAGAGAACGTTGATGAAGCGGATTACAACCTAAAACAGTCAATGCTGAAACACAACATAGCCATATACATAGCGGGGGCAACACAGTTAACAGAGTTACCAAGAGAGAGATGGGTTGGAGAAAGATACGCCTACCAGATACCAGCATACTATCATATGTTAAATCTAGTACATGAAAGAAAGGATGTCAGATTAAAAGCCGAGAACATACTTGAAAACCTGAGCTAGAAGTTGGAGAGGCTCGAACCATGCGATCTCACGATCCCGTAGTAGTTCAAGAACCTTTGTAAACTGGGGGGTTAACAATATTGTATAACATGCATACACATATAATGAAGTTTGAAAACGAAATCTAAGTGGATGTAAGCTTAAACTTAAGCTTACTAAGTCTAAGGCTCTTAGAGCCATGAACTGCGCTCTTAGAAAGTTTTTGAGGAAATCTAGGTGGTTATAGGGTTAAGGATGCTTAGGGATTATCACTGTGTTCGTGTAGTCTTCTAGTTTGAATGAGCTTTCGTTGAGCCTTGTTATCGTGTAGCCTTTTACTAGTTTTAGAAAGTCGTCTACTGGTTGTATTGGTAGTTTTAGGCCTGGTATCCTGTAGTGTATTGGCATTATGTTTATTGGTTTTAGTGTCTCAACTAAGCTCCACGCCTCCTGCGGTCCTATTGTGTACCTACCCCCTACCGGGGTTACTAGTAGGTGTAGTCCTTGGAGTTCTTTCAACACACTCTCCTCAGGTCTATCCCCTAGATCTCCAAGGTGTGCTATCCTATAGCCTTCAACCTCTAGGAGGTATACTGTGTTTAAACCCCTCTCAGCCCCCCTTGACTTATCATGGTAGGATTTGAAACCCCTAACTCTAACACCTCCCACCACAGTCTCACCGTAGAACATCTTTAGAACTCTAGAACCCTCCTTTGAAACCACGTGGACAGCATTATGGTCGAAGTGGTCGTGAGATACAAGTATGAGGTCTGCTCTAACACTAGGACTCTTAATCCCAAGACTAACACCATCATGGGGGTCGATTGCAATAGTTAAATCCCCACCTCTAACCTCAACACAGGCATGACCATGCCATCTAATTAAAACCACAGGGTTACACCAACATGAAAATAGATAAGCCCAAACCTAAAATAACAGTGTGGGTTGAAGCAGTACACCGAGGCCTAACAGCTTTGAACACGGTAGACTGCATAGTTAGAAGTGCTAAGTGGGAGGATGACCCCTCCCCGCCTTTAGGAGGCGGGGTTTCGAACCTCTGGGTCTTGGGTGTTAGCCCTCCGGTGGGGGTTTAATGGTTTTACACCGTTGTGTGTTACAAGGTAGCTTTCAATCTTCCTTGTTATCTTTATCCTGTATCCATTTCTTCTTGCTATGTTTAGTGCTGCGTTTACATCTGCGTTTATCTTCCTCCCAGTCCTCCTGCAGACATACAAACCCCTGTAGATCCTACCGTTCTCGTGTACCTCTCCGCATACCGAGCACTCCTTGCTTGTGTAGTATTCTGATACAAGTTCAACCTCTATACCGTACTCTCTGAATACATCCACTATCCATAGTACTATCTTCCTGTACCACCATATGTTTGTGTTATACTCGTTTCCGTTGTCCTGTGATAGCATTATAGGGTATCCTATGTATAGTTTGCGAACACCCCTGTTCCAAAGTGTTTCTGCTAGGAATCTAATTGATGTCCTGTATAGGTGTCTTAGCCTCTCATCCCTGGTATGCATTGCCTCAAGATACCTCTCATGGTATGAGATCCACGTTGGGAACCCAGCGTTTCTCAGCAGATCCCTTACAGCCTGATATGTTGCTATCTCCCTCTTCCACCAGTAATACTCAGACTTGATAACACCACCTTTAACCAATAGTACATAGCCGTTTGTTGTGACAACAGCGAATAAATTGTTCAAACCCATGTCCATGAAAGCCTTCTCATCTCCAATAGGGTCCCTCTGCTTTATAGACCTTGGGTTCACGATCCTACCCTTTCTATCTTTATAGTTAGGTCTTACATAGCCCTTCCTGTTTGATCTTGGTGGTTCTCTTCCAACCTCTATTGGTATGTAGGCGTACCACTTTCCGTTAACGTATATTATTTCAAGTCTTCCTTGCTTACCCTCCCATTTAATCCTACCAGCATATCTTATCCTCAATCCGAAATCCTCCAGTACAAGGTAACCTCCATTCTCATCAACAGGCTCCAAGTGGTACCTATCACTCCTAATGAATATATGTATCTCCTTCCTACCAGTAAACCTATCCTTCCAGTATCCTGGAGGTGAAACCTTCCTAATGTGAGGTGGTAGTTTGCCTTGATTCTTAAGCTTTAACAGCTCGAAGAATGATTTCCAAGCCTCGTTGTTCTTCTGTATAACAGCCTGTGCATTAACACCTAGGACTTCGTTGTACTTGTAGTAGTACTTCCTATCAATCTCATGCATCTTATCCCCGGTGAGCTCACCCTTGAAGAATGCCTGCCTCTTCTCATAGTTAAGCTCGTTGTAAAGCCTAACACAAGTCAAACCAATACCCATCAAGCTCCCGTGCTCAACCCCTGTGGGCAGCAGCCTTAGCCTAACATCCCTCCAGTTGCTGTTCAACCTCTCAGCAATCTCCTCTCTTAGAGCTTGAAGGGGGTCGGGGTCTCCATCTGTGAGTACAAATCGGGGAATAGTCCCCCCTTGGGTCATCCTTCCAAGCACTTCACCCACAGGCGGAGCCAACCCCAACCCCCTCCCGGCACGTAGTATAGTAGCAAGAAGTTTAAAAGCCTTAACGCTTTAAAGTTGTGCGTGAGCATTACCCCGCCTTGAAAGGCGAGGTTTGCAAAGCTTGAATATCATGCTATGTGATACCACTTCTAACGCTGAGAAAACTTTATAGCGTTAGCTTAGCAAGATTACAGATATACATAAGCTTCATAGGAATACTGGTAATGGCCTTGGCCATGGCATGGCTGGGATGGCTTGGAGCTCCTAGGAGAACCCTTATACCAGAGGATCTCATGAGACCGGAGTGGTTTACACCAGCATGGATACTAGGGCTTGGTGCAGTACTATGGTTGGTAGGAGGAGCTCTATACATAGTACTAGCGGTTCTAACACTAGTAGCTGGTAAGAAGACGGAGGCTAGGGAGGAGCTCTTTGAAGGTCTAGTAGCAACATTCCATATAGTGGATGAGAAGCTAGCTAGTAAGAGGGGGGCCCTAATAATAGTGTTCGCACTACTCTTCATCATACTACTCTCACTATACTTCATAAGCTTTATAAGGATAAGCTTGATGCCAGTAGAGGTGTGGTAGACTACTCTCCCAGCAATCTTCCCCACATTTTTCTTTTTAAAACTTTTAAATAATGGTCTACAACTGTTTTTATAATAGTTTACAGCCTAGTATTCTTTAAAATTTTCGCTAAACATTAGAATATTTAAGCCTTCCCATATTATATTATATAATTGGAGTAGACTTCTACTATTGTACTGTCTAGTCTATTCGACAATGTTTTAGGTGATGTGAGGTGATGTGCTTTGAGGATACTAGCTTTAGGGATGCTAGAGCTCATGTTAGGGGTGATCTGGGGGTTTGTGTGGAGCTTCTACTCTTTGTCCCTCGTTGGTAGCGGTTTTGATGGTCTTAGCTATGGGGTTCTAGGGCTCTCCATGTCTCTGGCAACGCTCCTAGGCTATATGGCTTGTAGCCTAGCATACTACATGGGCTCCTACAGGTTTGTTATGCCTATTTCAGCCACCCTCATAGGTCTTAGTTATAATGCGCTTACTAGAGGTGAGCTTCTAGAGCTGGCACCTATTATGATAGGCTTTGCTCTAGGTGGCCACACGGTATCAACTATAAGAACCTCCAGCGTGCTATCACAAGGTAACCCTAGGCTTGTAGCCTATGTCTACTCACTATCACTTCTAGGACTCTCACTAGGCTCTCTAGCAGTCATGCTAGGCTATATTGTAGACCCCGCTATGATGCTGGTATACAGCTTTGTAACCGGCCTAATGTACCAGCTCGTCCAGAGAGGGGGTGAGGCTGGTATTGTTAAACCTAGATTCAGCCACGTTAGGCTTACCAGGGATTTAAGGCTCGTAGCTAGTTCAAGTGTGGCATTCATAGTTGTAGCTGCAACCCTAGGCCTAGCTGGAGGTCTTAGCTTCTACAACATGGACTACTACATGATAGTGGTGTTCGGTGTTAGCGAGAGGGAGATAGCATTCATGCTAGCAATCTCAGGCCTACTAGCGGCAATCATATCCCTAACCCCACTTAATATTACCAGAGGTAACCTATGGAGGGTACATGCGATACTGGTTCTAGCTCAAACACTACTCCTTTCAACCCTAATCCTAGCGCAGTCCATAGGCTACGCCATAGCCGTCTACGCCATAAGAACGATGATAGCAGTGTTAGCAGATGCAGTCTTCGACACAATTTATACTAGAACACCACCATTAAAGCTAGCGGATCTAAGGATACCACTAGTACTAACATCCTGGGAGCTCTCAAACGGTCTAGGAAAGCTGCTTGGAAGCATGATAATTTACATGAACCCTGTGATAGCTTTAATGATAGCAAGCATCACTATGTTCCTATATTCAACCACAATACTGATAGTGGAGAGACTTCATGGAGTAAACAGGTTTAACAAGATTAGAACAAACACAACCTTCAGCGAAGACCCTAGAGTCACGTTAAACCTAGAGGTTCGAGGTTACCCTAAATCTAGGACACTCGACCAGGTAATACCTCCGCCTAGGTATAAAGTATAGTAACCACTATTAACCCCTACATCATCGGAAACTCGTGGAGAGAAGGGGATTAGGTTAAAGTGTAGAACACCTTATACTTAGAAATAAAAACTCCCACCCGCTCCTAGGACTTTGGGTAGGTGATCTCTAGTGCTCTACGGGTACAATGGGAGGCTTGTCCTAGTAGATCTATCTGGTAGGAGCTTTAAGGTCTTGGGTTTAGATGAGGGTTTAGCTAGACTCTACATTGGTGGTAAGGGTTTAGCTAATAAGATCCTCTACGATTATGGTATCTGGAACTACGACCCCCTCTCCCCAGAGAACCTCCTCGTATTCGCTTCAGGGCCTCTTGGCGGTACTAGGATTCCCATGGCTTCAAGAGCTTGGGCTGCCTTTAGATCCCCTTTGACGGGCATCCTTGGTGGTTCTAATCTGGGTGGTAGTCTTGCTGCTATCATGAAGTATGCTGGTGTCGATGCTCTCATAGTTAGAGGTGCCTCCAAGGAGCCTGTGTATCTTGTTGTTGAGGGTGGTAGTATTGAGTTTAGGAGTGCATCACACCTATGGGGTCTTGATTCTATAGAGGCTGAGGAGATCCTACAGAGGGATCACGGTCGTGACACAGCAGTCCTAACCATAGGGCCTGCTGGTGAGAACCTTGTGAGGTTCGCATCTATAAACCATGATAGGTGGAGGCAGTTTGGTAGAACTGGTGGTGGTGCTGTTATGGGTAGTAAGAGGCTTAAAGCAATTGTATTCAAGCCTGTTAGGAGGGACGTAGAGGTTGCTAAGCCAGAGGAGCTGGGGGAGTACATTAGGAATCTGACCTTGAAGCTCCTACCAGATCCTACGACTAAGGCTTTAAGGGAGGGTGGGACTCCGAGGCTTGTTGAGATAGCTAATAGGATGGGCTTCTTCCCAAGCTATTATTGGAGTAAGGTTAGGGTTGATGGTTGGGAGAGGATTGAGTGGGGTTATATGAGGCAAAACTACTTCGTTAAAGCAGGTGCATGCCTCTACTGTAGTGTTGCATGTCATAGGCTTGTTGAGAGCCGTAAGTTCAATGTGAGGGTTGACATAGAGTATGAGACTATATTCGCTCTAGGAGGCAACCTGGGAGTAGCGGATCCAGACTGGGTTATGGTCTTTAACGATCTAGCTGATAGGCTTGGGATGGATAGTATATCCTTGGGTAATGTTATAGGATTCGCTGTGGAGCTCTCAAGGAGGGGTCTCGTAGACTACAGGATAGACTGGGGTGAGCCTGAGAAGGTTAGACAGCTCATAGTAGACATCGCGTATAGGAGGGGTCTAGGGGGGATCCTAGCTGAGGGTGTAGCTATAGCGTCAAAAGCTCTCGGAGCAGAACACCTAGCAGTACATGTTAAAGGCCTGGAGCCTGCAGCATACGATCCTAGGACGTTGAAGGGGATGGCCCTAGGCTACTCTATAGCTGGGAGGGGTGCAGACCACCTAGGTACAATGGCGTATGCAATAGACATAGCTGGAAGAGCTGGAGGTAGGTTTAGCCTTGAGAGGGAGAAGGTATTAGCTGTGAGGGACTACGAGAACCTAGGAGCTCTAATGGACTCACTACTCCTATGCAAATTCGGAAGATACATATACAACTTCCAGAACATAGCAGAGATGCTAAGCCTTGTAACAGGGTACAACTACACACCAGAACAGGTGGTGGAGACGGCTGAGAGGATAGTAACACTAACAAGGCTCATAAACGTTAAAATGGGGGTGGATAGGAGCAAAGACCAGTTACCAAGGAAGCTCTACGAACCAGTAGAGCTCGAAGGCAAAGAGTATAGGCTAGAAAGAGAGGAGGTGGAAAAAGCCCTGGATATGTACTACGAGCTAAGAGGATGGGATGAAAGAGGTATCCCCAAAGAGGAGAGGTTAAAGGAGTTAAGGATAGTAGAGTAAGAGCTTAAACCCCTGGAGTGTATACAGTAGAGGGGTGGCTGTGAAGAGGGCCGCATCGACTGAAAGGTGATGTGAGGCGGGCTTACCAGAGCCTCACATCCTACTCTGGGTGTCCCCCATGCCTGTAACAGCTAGTCTATATGAGAGGTTTAGGGGTGTTGGTAGGGAGCTCCTAGACCTGCTTAGCCTGTACGACTCTCTCAGTGTCTCCGGTGCTGAGTGGATACCCGTTGAGGGCTCCTCTCCTGTGTCTACTGCTGGTGCTGATAGTAGTAGGCAGTTTGAGGTTTACAGGGGTTTTATACTGTATGCTGTTCAGGGTTACGCTATGCTGGTTTCAAGGGAGGGTTTTGCTGGTAGTGTTGAGGATGCCAGTGTAGGTTATATTGAGGTCTCGGAGGTTTCCAGGGTTGGTGTTAAGGTTGCTAGGGATTCCCTTATATCCTCTACGGCTAAGACCCTAGAGGTATCCCTACTCCATAGGGTAGGCGGTGGTGGTGGCGTAGATCTACTGCTCTTCGACGGCTCCTACGAGAGCTTCCTAGGCCCAATACTAGTGTTCAAGGGGGAGCTCCGCAAGGCTAGCCCTAGGCTGGCTGAGAGGATACAGGGGTTGTGGGAGCACAGGTTGAAGATGCTCAACGAGCTATACGGTAGGGTTAGGCTAGCCTTTATATCTAAGAGCTCTAGTAAGCTAAACCTCGTTAAACACGGTGGTGTAAGGGTTAAGCTTGGAAGCTCAGAGTACCAGGTACCAGACTTCATTGTAGTGAGGAGAGTCATATCAAATGTGAAACCTTTAAAACCGGGGTTCCTGTGGTACGAGAACCCATACATGGAGCTTAGGAGAGAGTGTGATGAGGTTAAACGTGTAGCTCCGAACCTTAGCTGCTGGTACACACTAACATACATACTACTACACCCAGCGGGGAAGGTCTACCAGTTAACAACACCAGGCAGGCTATCAAGAGAGGAGGTTGCAGAGCTCGTAAAACAGCTCAAGCACATATCACCAGACGGCTACCCATACCCACTCTCAGCAACACACCACTCCTCAAAGCTAACGAGGAGCGATTTCAGGAGTTTAGTAGCACTTATAACACCAGAACTTGAAACTGGGAGAGAGCAACTAGAACAGACACTCTAGGAGAACAACGAAACAATTCATGCAGAGAAGCCTAGTACATTTAAAACCTCCACTCAACCTAGGATATAGGGTGGTGAGGCTGGAATGGTATTCGGCCCCTTTAGCTCAACAGAGCTCCTAATAATACTATTCATAATACTCATACTCTTCGGAGCCTCAAGACTACCACAGCTAGCTAGAGCTCTAGGAGAGTCAATGAGAGAGTTCAGGAAGGCAGTAAGCGGAGAGTACGAGAAGGAGGAGAAAAAGGAGGAGCCAAAAACACAGGCGAAAAGCTAAAGGCCACCACACTACCAGCAGGCCTCCCACCGAGATCCTCCTAGGTAACCCTCACCTCTAAACCATAGCCTCCCAGAATAGGAGCTCATAGTGCTGTACGGTTCTAGCTATAAACCTATACCTATCCATATCCTCATACTTTGAGGCTATCTCCTCAGCTAAAGACTCTAGCTCATCATAAGGGCCTGAGAACATCTCCATAAACCTAGTACTCTTAACACCAACACTCTTAGCGGTATAGCTCTTAAACCCTCACTAGCCCTCGTTAGCTATAAGTTCAACTGTTGGAACAATACTTAAGCATCAAGTTTAAAAGCTCTGAAGCATATTTAGCGAAGTAGGGGCGATGACGGGAACGCTGAGGGCTAACGCCTAACGCTATAGGGAACTCATGCTGTACATGGCAGACCTAAAGTATTGATGAGGAAGGCCCTCATGCCCACCAGAATCCGGGACATGGAATTGAAAG
>Ga0079997_116438_pt1 | contig 28145 bp, 21 predicted proteins | sample PerSpoCPS_CMetaG_FD_69200 | JGI IMG/M metagenome (GOLD analysis project Ga0079997, IMG submission 69200) | Archaeal communities from Yellowstone National Park, Wyoming, USA - Perpetual Spouter C (PS_C) MetaG (SPADES assembly) (version 2) | ecosystem: Environmental > Aquatic > Thermal springs >... | reverse complement strand
CATACAACGACCACCAAGTAAAGATGAAAGATATCCCACAGCTTTATTTGTATTCGCAAGTTATAGTGGCATCCGATGGATACGAGACAAAGTATGGCTCACCTCAAAGCGGTTGGGAAAGGTTTTTTAATTGGGAGGGAATTTTTAGCGACGACGATGTAAAAAAGGAAGAGATCACAAAGGGTTCTTACAGATACTTTTATCAGGGCAAAGAATTAACATCCCTTGAAATACTAATAAAAGGTCTTTTCAGAAAGGAACACATAACGGAATTTATAAATGATTTTGTTTTTTATGATAAGACAGATGAGTGTTATGTTAAAAAGATTGCAGGCTATCATCAGTTTTACGCTGTCAAAAAGGCAATAGAGAGAACTAAAAAGTGCGTTCTTGAGGGAAAAACTCCTGAAGATAGGCGAATAGGTGTTATCTGGCATACCCAGGGTTCCGGAAAGTCAATAACCATGCTTTTTTATTCAAGAAAAGTCCTAAAGGAGCTTGGAAATCCTCTTTTAATTTTTATCACAGACAGAAGAGAGCTTGACGAACAGCTTTATAGTCTGTTTTCTCAACTTCCTATTGCAAAGCGGGCGGAGAGTATAAAAGACCTGCAGGATGCTATCAAAAATACCGCAGGTGGGATAATATTCTCAACAATACAAAAGTTCAGCGAAAGAGACCAAGATTATCCACTTTTGACAGAAAGAAGAGACATTATAGTTATAGCGGACGAGGCACACAGAAGCCAATACAGAGAACTGGCAAGAAACCTGAGAAAAGCTATACCCAATGCATCTTTTTTGGGCTTTACCGCCACTCCCATTGAATACGAAGACAGGGATACTTACTTGGTCTTTGGAGAACCTATAAGCATTTACTCTATAGATAAAGCACTAAAGGATGGTGTGATTGTTCCCATCTACTACGAAGCGAGGCTTGTGGAACTCCACTTAACTAATGAGTTTATAGACGAGGAGTTTGAAGAGATATCAGAAGGTCTTGAGGAAGAGGAAAAGGAAAGGCTAAAGGCAAAATATGCAAGGCTTGAAAAACTCATACTTAACCCAGAAAGGTTGGAAAAAATAGCAAAGGATATAGTGGAACACTTCAATAAAAGGCTTGAGGAGTTTGAAGGAAAGGCTATGGTGGTCGTCATATCAAGGGAGGTGGCGGTTGAACTTTACAACAAGATTAAAGAAATACCTAATGCTCCATCGGTGGCAGTAGTAATATCAGGAAACAAACAAAAAGACCCAGAAAAATTCCATCCACACATAAGAAATAAACACCAGATGGAAGAACTACTGAGTAATTTTAAAAACCCAGATAAAGACCCAAAGATGGTTATTGTGGTGGATATGTTACTAACTGGCTTTGATATACCATGCCTACATACCATGTATATAGATAAGCCTATGAAAAACCATAACTTACTGCAAGCAATAGCGAGGGTTAATAGGGTTTATAAGGACAAACCTGCTGGGCTTATTGTTGATTACATTGGAATTGCGGATGACCTAAAAAAATCCTTAGCAAAATACACCTTGGAGGCAATAGGTCAATTCTTAACAGATATAAAAAGCGTTATAACTCAATTAAAAGAAGAATACGACATAGTGTCTTCAATGTTTTATGGAATCAACTATAAGAATTGGCAAAACTTAGATTCTAATGAACTTTCCAACCTTACCGTTTCCGCCTATAACCTTTTAGACACCGAAGAGAAGAAGAAAAATTTTATAAAACACTTTTTAGCCCTAAAAAAACTTTACACCCTCGCAAGCCCACATCCAGAGACCATAAATATCAAAGATGATATAAGGTTTTTTGAAATGATAAAAAAGATGATAATAAAATACTCCACCACAACATCAAGGGAAATAGCAAGGGAGTTAGAGTATGAAATAAACCAGCTTATATCCAAAAGCATCTCTGCCCAAGAACCTATAGATGTTTTTTCATTGCTCAATAAAGAAAAACCGGACATATCTATTCTTAGTGAGGAATTTCTGGGTCAAATAAAAGAAATAAAACAGAAAAACTATGCTATTGAGCTATTGACTAAGCTTCTAAATGATGAAATAAAAGTTAAGATGAGAATAAATCCGTATAGGTATAAATCACTATATGAAAGGTTGAAGGCATTAATTGAAAAATACAATGCAAAAACCCTTGAAGCGTCTGAGATAATTGAAAAGCTCGTAGAAATCGCCAGAGAGCTTAGAGAAAAAATACAAGAAGGTAAAAAATTAGATTTGACTGAGGAGGAACTTGCCTTTTATGATATGCTTTTGAGCAAAGGGTTCTTTGAAAACTACGAGGAAGTAAAGGAAATAGCAAAGCTTATTGTTGAAAAATTGGGAGGCTATGTGAAAATTGCTGATTGGAATAAGAAAGACACCATCAAGGCAAAGATTAGGAAGGCTTTAAGGGATGTGCTTATGGAAAGATTGGAAAAATATGACTATGATTATATTAGCGAAATAGTAAATGAGCTTTTGGAACAAGCGGAAAGCATTTATATTAGCTTTGTATAATAAATAATGTTAAATCCCTGATAACCAATAAGTTATGAAAATTTTAAAAAATTATTAGTTTTTATTGGGGGTTCATTTAGGAGACGAAGTTTTAAGACAAAGGCTTAAATATAGGTTGGTTGGGAAAAATGAAGAAAAATAAAAAAAATTTTGAGAAATTACTGAATTTATCGGGGGTTTTGTTAGGGGGCAAAGCCCCCTGCCTAAAAATGGGTATTTTTAAGCCATAGGCTTAATTTCAGGGTGGGTGGGAAAAATATATAATTTCATAATTACTAGACAACGTATCTTTTCTTTGCTATAAAATTTTAAAACTTGATAATAATTCTTTTTTTTCAAATTTTAGGGAAAGTAGATGTTGTTGGTTTAAAATACAATACGAAAAGTAGTTTTTTAAATGCTCTTAATTTAAGAGAAAATGCTCCTTTTCAAATGCCATTTTTTAGGAATTACTTATATAATGCTTATTTGAATGGTTTTTTAGATACATTTGAGGTTTATGGAAAATTTAGAAACGATACTATTGATTTATTATTTAAGGTTTCTGATTATCCAATTATAAGTGGGTTTAAATGGGAAATTAAAAAACCTTCAAAAGATATTGAAGATTCAATAGCAATATACAAAGGTAGGTTTTCAAGTGATTATATGAAATTTAAAATAAAGTCAGAAATTGAAAATTTTTTCATTCAAAAAGGTTATGTAAATCCGAGTATTGAAATTAAAGAGCAATTTTTAGACAATAAACGAGTTAATTTAGTAATTAGTGGAAAAGTTGGTAATAAATTTAGAATTTCAAAAATAATTTTTTATGGAAATAAAACGTTTTCAAGTAAATTGCTTAAAAATTTAATGTCAAATAAAGAAGTTAATTTTTTGAGAAGAATTTTAAGAGGTGGTTATTTTTCAGAAACTAAATTCCAAAAAGATTTAAAAACAATTGAAACATTATATAAAGATAATGGTTTTGCTGATTTTAAAATTGATTCATTTAAATTTGATTATGAAGGCAATATGGTGAAAATAAAAATTTACTTAAATGAAGGAAAACGATATTATTTTGGAAATGTTGATTTTATGGGAAATGAAAAGTTTAACAAAAATTTGCTTGAAAATGTTATTACCATTAAAAAACCTTTAAGCTTATTCTCATCAATTAAATATAAACTTGGATATGGTGTAAGCTATAATCCAAAATTATATTCAAGATTTAAAGTTATTGAAAGTTTAAATAATTTAAGTGGTCTTTATGCAGATAGTGGATATATTTATGCTCAAATTGAGCCTATTGAAGAAAAAAGGGATAGCTTTATTGACATTACATTTAAAATTAAAGAAAATTGGAAAGTTAAAGTTAGGCTTGTTAATATATATGGAAATACTAAAACTTGGGATGAGATTATAAGAAGGGAAATTTATGTTTTTCCTGGTGATTATTTTAACAGAAGTTCTTTAATGCTATCTTATAGGAATCTCTATTATCTTAATTATTTTTCAAAAATAGATGTTAATTTTAAACCTGTTATTGAAGATTCATCACTTGTAGATTTGGAAATTCATGTTGAAGAGAAACCAACTGGTCAAATTGGGGCAGGGGCAAGTTATAGTCAATTAGATGGATTATTTTTTAATGTTAATTTACAACAACCTAATTTTCTTGGTAGGGGTTGGACAGTTGGACTTTTGGCAGAATATGGAGCAAGAAGACAGAATTATCAAATATCATTTACTGAGCCATGGTTTGGAGGAAAACCAATTTTAGTAGGCATAAACATTTATAGTTTAAATAGATATTTATTTACATTTAGTCAAAGAAATACGGGAATTTCTTTAAGCTATGGAAGAAGATTATGGAATATCTTTTCAAGAATTAAATTTGATTATACATTTGAATATATTTCAGTTTATGATATTAGTCCATTATATTCAGGAACACAATTTTATGATTTTTGGACAAGTAGAAATCGCGTCTTTTCAAGTTCTCTAACAACAACATTTAGTTATGATACAAGAGATAGAATTTTTAATCCTTCAAGAGGTTATTCATTTAGTTTTCCTTGGACATTAAATGGTGGTCCTATTGGTGGTGATTTACATTTTGTAAAATTCCTACCCGAATTCCAAATCATTATTCCAAATTATAAAGATAAACTTATATCATTTTTTAGAATAAATTGGGGTTCAATATTTTCAATACTTTCAAAACAACAATTACCACCATATGAGTACTTTGCTCTTGGTGATGTTGGACCACTTGGACTTAGAGGTTATGATTTTAGAACCATCGGAACAAAAGTTGGAAATAGTATTCTTGGAGGAAGACACTTTTTTAGATTTACATTTGAAGAAAGGATAAGACCTACTGATCAGTTTTATATATCATTTTTTTATGAGACAGGAAATAGTTGGTGGGCAATAAAAACGATTGATTTTAGAAACTTATATTCTTCTATTGGAATGGGTTTTAGAGTTGAAGTTCCTATTGTTGGAATTATGGGATTTGATTTTGCTTATAGTTTAAATTATAAACAATTTAAAACGCACTTTAATTTAGGACCTTATTACTAAAATATGATTATAGCAATTGATGGACCAGCAGGCTCTGGAAAAAGTGCTATTGCTAAAAAATTAAGCTCAATTTTAAATTTAAAATATGTTGAAACAGGTGCTTTATATAGGGCGATTGCTTATTATATTTTAAAAAATAACATTCAAAATTATGAAAATTTTTCATTTTTGAAAAATTTAAAAATTGAGCAAAAATTCATAAATGGAAGTCCAAGAACATTCATAAATGATGAAGATATTACAGATTTAATAAGGAGTGAAGAAATTGGGAATTTGGCATCAATTATATCAAAATATAAGGAAGTTAGAGATTTTTTAATTGATTTACAAAGAGAACTTGCGAAAGATGGTGCTGTTGTTGAAGGTAGAGATATTTCAACAGTAGTTCTTCCTTATGCTGATTATAAATTTTTTATAACTGCGAGTGTTGAAGAAAGAGCAAAAAGAAGATATGAGCAATTAAAAGATAAAGGAATTACTTATGAAGAAGTTTTGGAAAATATAAAACTAAGAGATAAATTAGATAGTGAAAGGGAAATTTCTCCCTTGAAGATATCAAGAGAAGCTTTTGTTATTGATACTACTGATTTAAGTGAGGAAGAAGTTGTTGAGAAAATTTTAGAAATCATTAATAAAAAATTAAAAATAGGGACAATTATTTCAAGAGAGGGACAAAAATTATTAGTGTTTTCAAGTAATAAAACTTTCAGAGCATTTCCAAGAGGAAAAGTTATTAAAAAATATAAGAAAATTTATGTTGGTGATATTGTTATTGGAAAAATTGAAAATGATATTTTTATAATTGAAGATATTAAAGAAAGAAAAAATGTAATTTTAAGACCACCAATTGCTAATGTCTCAAAAGTTATACTACTCTTTACAATTGTTGAGCCTGAATTTTCTTCCATTCAACTTGATAAATTACTATGTGCTTATGAATCGCTTGGAATTGATATTATTATTGCTTTTAATAAAATTGAAATTGCTCCTAAAAATGAGCTTGAAAAATTATTAGAAATTTATAAATCTTGTGGATATGATGTTATTGGTATTAGTGTTAAGGAAAAAATTAATTTAGATAAACTTTTAAGTAAAATTAAAGGTGATTTAGTTGTTCTTGCAGGTCCAAGTGGTGTTGGTAAAAGCTCATTAATAAAAGAATTAACAGGAATGGATATTAGAATTGGTGAATTAAGTATTAAGACAAAAAGAGGAACTCAAACAACAACAGAAGTTAAATTATATTCAATTGATAATGAAACATTTATTGCTGATACACCAGGATTTTCAAAAATTGATTTAAAATTGATTATGAAAAAAGAAGATGTTAAAAATTATTTCAGAGAATTTAGAAATTATAAGTGTGCATTTAGTAATTGCTTACATATTAAGGAGGAAGGTTGTGCTATTAAATTAGCTCTTTCAGATGGAAAAATAAATGACAAGAGGTATGAGAATTATTTAAAAATTTTAAGCGAATTTGATATTTAGAATTATTGGAAAAGGCAGGATGAAATTACTTTGTCCAATAAATGGTGTTAGGTAATTGATTATCAAGAACTTATAAAAATTTCAGGAAATTATTGTTTTTGGGGGGTTAAGGGTGGCGAAGGCACCAAGTCAAAAACAATGAACTTTAAAATTTTCAATCTTGGATAATTGGAAATTTGAGCCTTATAAAATAAAAGTTGTTGAGCCTATTGCTATTACTACAAAAGAGGAAAGATTAAAATATATTAAAGAGGCACATTATAATGTTTTCTATCTTCCTTCAAATGTTATTACTATTGATTTATTAACAGATAGTGGAACTTCTGCAATTAGTAAATATCAATTATCTGCTATGATGCTTGGAGATGAAAGCTATGCTGGTTCAGAAAGCTATTATAAATTTCAAGAAGCAGTTATTAAATTTACAGGTAAAAAGCAAGTTATCCCTGTTCATCAGGGAAGAGCAGGTGAGAAAATTATTGCTGAGCATTTTATTAAAGAAGGTGATATTATTATTTCAAATACGCTTTTTGATACAACAAGAGGAAATTTTGAATACAAAGGAGCTATAATTTATGATATTCCAGAAGAGCATGATTTGGAAAGTGAATATCCATTTAAAGGAAACATAAATTTAAATAAACTTGAAGAATTATTAAGAAAATTTAAAGAAAAAGTAAAGCTCGTTGTTTTAACAATTACGAATAATTCTGGTGGTGGTCAAGCAGTAAGTCCAAAAAATGTAAAAGAAGCAAAGGAAATTTGTAAAAAATATAATATAAAGCTTATGATTGATGCTTGTAGAATTTCAGAAAATAGTTATTTAGTTAAATTAAGAGACAAGGATTATTCAAATAAAACAATCCTTGAAATTATAAATGAAGCATTAAGTTATGGAGATATTATTACATTTAGTGCTAAGAAAGATGGATTAAATCATATTGGTGGATTTATAGCATTAGATGATGAAAATTTAGCAGAAGAACTTAGGAATTATTTGGTTTTATTTGAAGGTTTCCCAACTTATGGAGGATTAGCAGGAAGAGATTTAGAAATTATTGCTATTGGACTTTTTGAAAGCACAGATGAAAATTACTTAAAACATAGAATTGAGCAAGTTAAATTTTTATTAGAAGGACTACATAATTTAGGTATTCCTGTTATGAAACCTTTTGGAGGACATGCAGTTTATGTTGAAGCAAAGAAATTCTTAGAAAATATAGATGAGAATGAATTCCCTGGTCAAAGCTTAGTTATTGCTTTATATATAGAAGGTGGAATAAGGGCAGTTGAAGTTGGAAAATTTATGTTTAAGGATGCTAAGTACAATTTTGTAAGACTTGCTATTCCAAGAAGAGTTTATACAAAAAGCCATTTAGAATATGTCATTGAAGTCTTTGAAGAAATTAAGAAAAAGAAAAATTTGATAAAAGGTATGAGAATTGTAAAAGAGCCAAAGTTTTTAAGGCATTTTAGAGCTTATCTTGAGCCTATTGAAAATTGGACACTAAATCTATAAATGCTAATAGTAATATCCTATATTGTTGGTGATATTGAAATTATAACCAAGAACATTTTTGAAGAAAATTATGGAATTTATAAAATTGCTAACAAATTACATTTCAAAACGAGGACTTTTGTTATATCAAACATGATACCAATTAAAAAAGGCTCAATTATAAATGACACTACAATTATTTCTGAAATTAAGTCAAGATTACTATCAACAGGTTTGTTTTATTCAGTTGATATTTTAAAAGAAATAAAAGGTGATACAATTAATTTTAAAATTATAACGAAGGATGTTTGGACGCTTGGAATTTACTTAAATATTGAAGGTTCTGGAAGTGAAGGAAAAATAGATTTTGGAATTCAAGACTTAAATCTATTAGGAACAGGGATATGGAGTAGAATTTTTCTTACAAATAGCTCAGAATATAAAGGTTTTGAAGGAGGATTATCTTCAAGCTCATTACTAAAACAAATTTCATTTGATTACTATTCAAAAATAACAAATTTGGAAAAAAATTTTTATTTTCAATCATCAAGAAGAACTTTTAGAGGAATAAAAGGATTTTCTTATTATTTTTGGATTATAAGAAATAGTTTTGAAGATAAAATTTATAATGTTGTTGGTCTTAATGTTGGTTATAATTTTAAAAGTCCAAAAAATGAGCCATTTTTAGGATTTAGAATTTTCAAAAACTTTAATCCGATTATTGGTTATAGTTTCTCAAACATGAACTTTGGATTTTTAAGGAATGTTAATAATTTTGTAAAGGAAGAGCCATTTAGTAAAGGTTTTAGTAGTTATATTGCTTTTGGACAAAATTTCATAAGTTTGATAAATTCATTTTCTCTTGTTAAAGAAAAAATTTTATCATATATGGGAGCTGAATTTGAAATAAATCCAAGCTATAATTATGTCATTCTTTCAAACTCAATTTACTATAAACCATTTCATTTCATAACCTTTGCCTTTTATAATGGTTTTAACTATATGGATATAAAGGATACATCTTCAACGAAAGGGTTTTGGGTAGGTGGAATTATGGGAATTAGAGGACTAAATTACTTTGAAAATTTTTCTAATAAAGTTTATAGAACTTCATTTGAAATAAGATTTTATACAAATGAAATTTTCAATTTATTTGCATTTGGACCTTTATTTTTCTATGATTTCGCTTATTGGGAAAGTAAAATTTCAGTTTATGGTATTGGACTAAGAATTCAACTAACAAGGACATCTATGCCTGTTTTTAGAATTGATTATGCTAATAATGGTGTTATATCATTTTCATCTGGTCAAGCATTTTAAATATATTTTCCTTTGCTTCTTTTGTTAAATTATCTAAATTTTCAACTTCATATCTAACTTTATTTTTCATTATAGCTTCCTTAACTTTCTTTTCCCTTGTAGGTAAATTTGAATTCTTACCTGTTTTTATTTCAATAAAAATAACTTCAACTTCACTATCCTCATCTGATAAACCTTTAAAAACGATATAATCAACAGGTGTTCCAAGGTGTCTAAAATCTTTGGGATTTGCTTTATACTTTTGAGATAATAATAAAGGAGCAAATTCTTCCCCTATCTTACCAAAAAGTGTATTTATAGATCTCTTAATAGCATCTTTTCTAATTTCTTTTTCACTTTCTCTTTTCCATCTTTCAAGTTCATTTAAATACTGATTTTTGATAACTTCTTCAAGCTTTTGTCTATCTTGATTCATCCATTCTTGAAACATCAATTTAGCAATTTCATTAGCTTTTTCATAGGTTTTTCTTTCAAAATCCAACCTCATTTTAATCAAAATAAAAATAAGAATCAAACAAATAAGCAAAAGTATCCAAGTTAGCATTTTAAAATTTTAAGGCATTATACCTTGTCCAATAATTCCAAAATTATTTATTTTTCCTTATTTTACCCACCCACACTTAAATTAAGCCTTCGGCTTACTTTCGCCCCCTGACAAAACCCCCCAGTAAAAGCTATAATCTCCTGCTTTGTCCAATAAATAATGTTAAGTCCTTGATAATCAATAAGTTATGAAAAATTTTCTAAAACTATTGATTTTATGGGGGTGATTTGAGGGGGGCGAAGCCCCCCAAGGCAAAAAATGGGTATTTATAAGGCGAAGCCTTAGTTTAAGGGTGGGTGGGCAAAATAAAGAAAAATAAATTGTTTCAGAATTATTTGGCAAAGCATGCTCAATTATCAACTCATCCTTTAAAATTTTGAAACTAAATGATTATATGAGTTTAGTTGTTTGGAGTTTATGGATAAACACCAAAACTTGGAATTTAACAGCAAAAAATTTAAATGTCATATACTATAACGATAATAGATTTATAGTTCTTTTGGATAACATCATCTTAAAAAGAAATGGAATAGATAGTTTATTTTCCCTTGAAAATTCATTAAAAAAAGTTTATATTGATTACCCAATCATTTACTTTATTACAAAAAATGTTGATACACCATTTTTAAGCTACAATTTAAATACAAGAAAATTAAATTATTACGATATTAAAGGAACATTCTCAGATTTCTCAACAAAATCAAAAATTTTATTAGCGTCTTCTAATTATTATAATTCTCAAAGTTATAGCTTTTCTGATAGCTTATATTATCAAAAGTTCGGATATAGAATTGTTGAAACTTTTGATAAAAAACTCTACATAGACAAAAATAACAATTTAAGAGATTTTGATAGTGATAAAATCCTTTTTGATGATGTTTTTAATGTTTCAAAATCAATGAATTATTTAATTGTTTTTAAATCAAATTCAGTTATTATCCTTGATGAAAAATTAAACGAGATTAAAAGAATATACGGTAGATATAGTGATGGTTTTTTAATTGATTTGGAAGATGATGGAAATAATGAAATTGTTTTATATGATGAGAAAAGAGTTAGCATTTTTAGAGATTATGGAGATGTGGAAATTGTTTATAATTCAAATGATAGTATAAAATGCGTCATTCCATTAGATTATAACAATGACGGAAGTTATGATTTTCTAATATCAACAAAAAAAGAAATTAAATTATTTGAGCAAATGCCAAAAACAAATTTAGAAATTGAAAAGCTAAATTATCCAATAATTGAAACAAAGTGTGGATGTTTGTGGGGAATGACTTTAACATCACAAAAACTAATAAAGCAAGACCCATTTTCAATAAAAATTAAATATCAAAATGATGGCGTTGAGCTTAAAATAAATAATGAAGATAATGAATTTGTTATTATAAAACTTCTTGATGCAAGAGGCTCTGTTATAAAAATTATATATTCTGGGAAATTTAAAGGTGTAAAGGAATTTAAAATTAGCGATTTACAAAAAACAGGCGTTTATATAATTAGCATTGAAGGTGAGAAAAATAAGCAAAAGACTTCATTTATATGGAGCAAAAAGTAGAGCTATTTTTAAAACAATTTCCCATTTTTGAATTTTTAAAAGAAACTGATAGCTTTATTGTTGGTGGAACGATAAGAAATATCATTTTAGATGAATCAATTGAAGATGTTGATATTTTAACATTTAACGATATTAATGAAATTTCAAAGCAAATAGCAAAAATAACAAAAGGGACGATTGTCAAACTTGATGAATCAACAATAAGAGTTGTTAGTAGTATAAATTATGATATTTCAGCACCAAGAGGTTCTAATTTATTTGAAGATTTAAACAAAAGAGACTTTACATTTAATGCCATTGCCTATGATATTAAAAATCGCTTAATTATTGACCCACTTTTCGGAATTGAAGATTTAAAGAATGGAATAATTAGAATGTGTTATAATTCAGCATTTGAAGATGACCCACTTAGAATGTTAAGAGCAATTAGATTTTTATCAATATATAACTTTAAAATTGAAATGAATACTTACAATCAAATTTTAAAAGATAGCTATTTAATTAAAAAATCCGCAAGTGAAAGAATACATTATGAGTTAATTAAGATGTTTAGTAGTGATAATCCATATAAGGCATTTAAATTTTTAATTGATTTAAATTTAGCGTTTTACATATTCCCTGAACTACAAGACTTAAAGAAACCACTTGAACATCTTGAGCAAAATGTTTTAGAGCATACATTAAAAGTTATAGAATTTTTGGATTTTTATTTAAAGCATTTAAAAATGTCCCCATTTCACTATTACATTCACAGATTTAAAGTTTTAGAAGAAAATTCAAATAAAGCAATTTTAATAATAGCAGGAATTTTTCATGATATAGCAAAACCAAAAACTTATAGTTATGAAAATAATCAAGTTCATTTTTATGGACATGATGTTGAAGGGGCAAGAATGTTTAAAGAAATAGGTAGAAGGTTAAGTTTTTCAAAAAATGAAATTAAAATTATTAGTAATCTTATACTTAATCATATGCATCCACATTATCTTTCAGCACCTGAAACAACAAGAAAAGCTATAAATAGATTTTTAAATAGACTTGGTGAATGGGCTTTTCCATTAGTTCTTATGGCATTTTGTGATGCTCTTGCTACTAAATTATCACATTATGGTGTTGCTGGACATTTAAAATTAGCAAGAATTATGGAAGATTTACTTTTAGAAAGAGAAAAGGAAGCAAATAAACCTCCAAAATTAATAACAGGTTATGATATTATGGAAAGAGGCATTGAGCCATCACCCATTTATAAGAAAATCCTTCAAGAAATTGAAGATTTAAGAGCAGAAGGAATTATTAAAACGAGAGAAGAAGCCTTAATTTATCTTGATAAGATAATTGAAAAATATAAAAATTTAAATCAATAATAGCCTCATTTCCCCACCTGCCCTGAAAACAAGCCTATGGCTTATACTTAATCTATTTCACAACAATTTTCACATTCTTATTATTAACTTTCAAAATATAAATCCCACTACTTGGCACTTTAAATGAAATTTCATTATTATTTATCTTTCCTCTTATAATCTCCCTTCCAAGTATTGTAAAGACTTTAAATTCTGAATTTATATTTTCATTTAGTTTTATAATAACATTATTGTTTTTGATTTTTATTGAGGAAATGAAGAATTCGGGAATTGAAATTGAGCCAGAGAACTTTGAAATAAAGGCATCCGGACCACCAGCATCTGACTCATAATAAGCACCTCCTCCTGGATTATAAGTTGGAAAGTCAGTTGAATTTGTCCTTCCAACTACAAAAACATTCCCATTAGCATCTGTTGAGATTGAATTGGCTTCATCATCAATACTTCCTCCATAATAAGTAGCCCATAATCTAACTCCACTATTATTGAATTTTAATATAAAAGCATCAGAATAATAAGAGCAACCTCCACAAGCTGGCTGATAATAAGCACCTCCTCCTGGATTATATGTTGGAAAGTCATATGAATCTGTCCTTCCAACTACAAAAACATTTCCATTAGCATCTGTTGAAATTGAATAGGCTTCATCATCAGAACTTCCTCCATAATAAGTTGCCCAAACAAGAGCATGAGGGTCAATTAAAAGTTTTTCCTTACCTTCATAATTCTTTATTTCAAAGCTTAATAAATTATCTTTTATTGTCCATTTGGCACTTATTTCCTTTTTCCCCTCATAAGCAATTAAATTCCCATCTTTTATTATTCCAATTGGTGTTTTTAATAATACACTTTTTCCTTCATCTGTTAATTCTATTTCAGCATTTTTTACTTTGATTTTTATTTGGGCTATGTTTGAGTTTGGACTTGCTTCAAATTCATGATGAAAGTTTCCATTCTCATCATATCTTAATATCCAATCAATGCCAGGATAAACTTCTTTTATTCTTACTTTCCTATATAGCTTTACAAATAAAATTCCATCAAGTGCATATTGAGTGTAATAATTTTCATAGTAGTTTGGTATTTCATTTTCAAAAGTTATATTTTCTTTTTTGATGTTTGAACCAATCAAGTCATAGTCAATCCTCCAAACTTTTATATGCTCTTTTTTGGTATTCTCTTTAATTAGCTTATTGTCTATTTCTGGAATTTGTGAATTTTCTTTTTCAAAAGAGAACATTAGAAAGGAAAGTCCTTTTTCAGTAATATATACATTAAATCCAGGTCCTTTGGAGTAAATAAGAGCTTCTTTATTTATTTGACCACGATTTGACGAAAACCCAAGATATAATTTTTCAGTAGCACTTATCCATTCTTTCATGACAGAAAAGTCATAGGAGCTTATCTTTTGGGCAAAAACACCATCTACCCACAAGCTTATTGTTAAAATTAAAGTTATCTTCCTCATAGTTTAAAGCATGAAAATTTAAATTTCAATTTGTCAATTAAATGGAGAAAGCTTCAAAGCCGAAAAAAGTATTTTAAAAAGGTCTGAAACTATTCTCTCCAAGTATCAATTTGGGCTTTTTGTAATCTTCCTGAAAAATCAATATAAACAGTTTTCCATTCCGTAAATATATCAAAAACAGTCCAACCACCTTCCCTATATCCATTACCTGTTTCTTTAACTCCACCAAATGGTAAATGACTTTCTGCTCCAATTGTTGGAGCATTAACATAAGTAATTCCTGCTTGTAACAATTCAATTGCTTTCATAGCTTCATTAATATCATTAGTATAAATAGAGGAAGATAAACCATATCTTGAATTATTAGCAACTTCAATAGCTTCTTCAAAACTTTTAACCTTTATTACAGAAAGAACAGGTCCGAATATCTCATCTTGAAAAATTTTCATATTAGTATTAACATTTTCAAATATAGTTGGCTCAAACCACCAACCTTTTGAATAATAACCATCTTTTAATTGATTTCCACCATAAGTTAAATTTGCTCCTTCATTCATTCCTATTTCAACATATTTTTTAATTTTCTCTAAGGATTGGGGATTTATAATAGGTCCCATTGTTGTTTTTGGGTCAAGTGGATCACCCAATATAAGTTCAGGTAATCTCTTTCTTAACTTTTCCATAAAATCATTATAAATTTTCTCATGTAATATAAGTCTTGATGTTGAAGTGCATCTTTGACCACTTGTCCCAAAAGCACCCCACAAAACCCCATCAACTGCCAAATCCAAATTCGCAGAAGGCATAACAATTTGAGGATTTTTCCCTCCTAATTCTAAGGAAACTTTCTTTAAAAATTTACTAGCTATTTGATAAATTATTTTACCTGTTTCAGTTCCACCTGTAAATGCTATAACTTTAATTTCTGGATGCTCAACAATGAACTTCCCTACTTCATAACCAAAAACGATATTAAATACACCATCAGGAAGTCCAGCTTCTTGTAAAACTTCTGCGAATATAGAGCCAACAGCTGAGCCATCAGGAGCAGGTTTAAATATAATGCTATTTCCAGCAAGAAGAGCAGGGAAAATTTTCCAAGATGGAACAGCAATTGGAAAGTTCCAAGCTGTTATTACTCCTACAATGCCAATTGGTCTTCTAAAAGTTAGGGCAAATTTATTTGGAAGTTCAGAAGGTGTTATATATGAAAATAATCTTCTACCTTCACCTGAACTATAAAATGCAGTATCAATTGCTTCCTGAACATCACCCTCTGCTTCTGTAATAGTTTTACCAATTTCCTTACTCATTAACTGAGCTATTTCTCTTTTTCTTTTTAATAGAATTTCACCTGCTTTTCTTAAAATTTCACCTCTCTTTGGTGCAGGAATTTTTGACCATATTTCAAAACCTCTTTTAGCACTTTCAACAGCCAGTTCTAAATCTTCCTTTGAAGAATCAGGAAAAATCCCTATAACTTCATCCCAATTTGCGGGATTTCTACTCTCAAAAGTTTTATCAGTTTTAGCATCTACCCACTTACCATTTATAAAATTTTTGTAATATCTCATAGTTTTTAAATTTTAAAGGTAAGGAATTAAGGCTTTGTGCCTTGTTCAATAATTCTGAAAGTATTTATTTTTCTATATTTTCCCACCCACCCTAAAAATAAGGCTTCGCCTTAAAACTTTCGCCCCCTTAAATTCCCCCTATGAAGTCAATAGTTTCAGAAAATCTTTCATAACTTATATGCCTCTTTAATTAAGAAGCTTTAAAATTTAATAACTATTATAATTTTCCTTGCTTACTTTGAATTCAAGGCGGATAATATGGAGATAGAATATTCTGAAAAAGGTTATGTTTATAAATTAAAAGGTAATGTTTTTTTAAAGACGGACAATTATGAAATTTATTCAAATAAGGGAATATATTATGAAGGAGAAGGCATTTCTGAGCTTGAAGGGAATGTTTTAGTAAAAGGGAAAAATTACATTACAACTTCCAATTATTTAAGACATATTCAAAAAAATGATGAAATTTATTTAAAAGGAAATGTTTATCTTGAAGATAGTTTAAGAATTATAAAGGCAAATGAAATTCATGTGAAAAATAATTTTTCAAGGGCAAAAAATAATGTTTATATTTATTTAAAAGATAAAAAAATTGCTTGTGAAGGTGATAGTGGAAATTATGACTTGAATAAAAAGGAAGGTGTTATTTTTAATGTAAAGTATATAAACATAATCAGAGATAGCGATACGGTTGATATTAAAACAAATATCGTTTTTGTTTTTAAGGAAAATTTAAAACTTAAACCTTTAATAAGTCTTAAAACAAAAAAGGAATTTGCTAAGGGTGATAGCTTAATTTATGAAACACTAAAAGATTCAACAGAAAAAATTACAATTTATAATAATGCTTTTATATCTTGGGAAAATGGAAAAGGTAGTGCTGATACAATTTTTATTTATTATAAAAATTCAAGAATTGAAAATGCTCAATTTATAAGTAATGCTGATGTTCAAACAAAAAATAATGAAGATGTAATATCAGTAAAATCAAATTTAGTAAATGTTGAATTTTTTGATAGTAAAGTCAAAAAGGTTATTTGTAATGATTTAATTGAAGGAGTAAGTGAAAAATGGAAGTAAAAAAAAGGCTTCCAAGAGTTGTAATTGTTGGAAGAGCAAATGTTGGAAAATCAACATTATTTAATAAACTGATTGAAAAGCCTTTTTCTATTGTGAAAAATCAACCTGCTATTACAAGGGATAGAATTACAAAAATAGGATATTGGCTTGATTGGAGCTTTTATTTAACAGATACAGGAGGATTATTAGATAAAAAAGAAATGGAAGTTTTATATGATAAGGTTTTAGAAAGTATTAAAAAGGCTATTGAAAAGGCAGATGTTATTATATTTCTTACAGATGGAACTACTGAGCCTTTACCTATGGATTATGAAATTGCGAATGTTTTAAGAAATTATAATAAAAAGGTTTTTTTAGCAGTTAATAAATGTGATAGAAAGGATTTTTCATATTTGGAATACTATAAACTTGGATTTGATAAAGTTTATCCAATATCAGCAGAGCATAAAATTGGGTTAAATGAACTATTTGAAGATATTTTTGATTATCTTAAAAGTGAAGGTTTTGAGCCTTTAAAAAGATATAAAAAATTAAAAGATAAACCGAGAGTAGGAATTATAGGTAAGGTAAATGTTGGAAAATCATCACTATTAAATGCCCTTGTTGGTGAAGAAATTGCTATTGTTTCAGATATTCCTGGAACAACAAGAGATTCAATAGATGTTGAAACAAAGGAATTTATATTTGTTGATACTGCTGGACTTAAAAGAGAATTTAAAGATGATATTGAATATTATTCTTATGTTAGAACTTCAAGAAGTATTCATTATTCAGAAGTTCTTTTAGCTGTTTTAGATGCATCGCAGAAAGTTACAAGAATAGATAAGAAAGTTGTAGGTATTGCTCAAAAAGAATATAAGGCTCTCGTTGTTGTTTTAAATAAATGTGATTTAATAAAGAAAAAAGATAGAAAGAAAGTTTTTGATTATTTTAAAAAGGAACTTGAATTTGTAGATTGGGCTCCCTTTCTATTTGTTTCTGCCAAAACAGGAGAAAATATAGATATTTTAAAACAAACAATAAAAGAAGTTTATAAGCAGTATAACAAACAATTAAGAAAGGATGAATTACTTGACACATTATCACAAGCATTTGAATTAAATAAACCACCTTCAAGAATTTATGAAATTAAGCAAGTTGGTCATAAACCTCCAACATTTAAATTTGTTCTTGATAAAGAATTTAAAAGCCATTATGTTAAATATATTGAAAGTGCTTTAAGAAAAAAATTTGGTTTTTATGGAAGTCCAATAAAAATTATAATGGAAAAGAAAAAGTAATATGTGGGTATTTAAAGATGGTTTTTATGTTATTGAAGGAGATTTTTTCATAGTTAAGGTTTCTACAAAACTAATAGATGAAGCATCAATAACTTGTGATGTTTGGCTAAATCAAATCCATTCAGATAAAATTTACATTATTGATGATATAAAAAATTTACCAAAAGGTAATTTAGATGGTGATGGAATAATTTTAAAATTGAAGAATGTAAAATCAAGGATAAGAACTGCTGATTGCTATCCTGTTATTTTAATTGATAAGAAAAATCAAATTGGAGCTATTTTACATATTGGATGGAAAGGCTCATATTTAAGAATTTTAGAGAAATGTTTGAGAATCCTCCAAACTAAATTTTACTCAAAGGATATAATGGCAATTTTTGGTCCTGGTATTTGCTCAAAATGTTACGAAGTTAAAGAGGATTTATTTAACTATTTCCCAAGAGAATACTTCCATTTTAAGGATGAAAAAATTTTTCTTGATATTTTAACTTTCAATTTAGATATTCTTAAACAATTCGGAATTAATGAAATTATTTATCCACCATCTTGTACTTATGAAAATCCAATTCTTTATTCTCATAGAAGAAAAGAAAAAAGTAGAATTTTGACAATTTTTGAAATGTTTTAAAATTTAGTAATTAAACTTGAACGAATTAAGGACTAAATGGTTGTCTTGATAAAATTGCTTTTTGTAATGTAATACTATCAGCATAAATAATTTCATAACCTGTTGGAATGCCTCTTGCTATTTGCGTTATATTTATCTTTAAATCTTTTATTTTTTCATAAATATAATAACTCGTAGCATCACCCTCAACACTTGGACTTAAACCAATTATCACCTCCAAAATATCTTCCTCCAAAATTCTATTTCTTAAATCATCAATAAACAAACTATTTGGCTCAATCCCTTCAAGTGGAGAAATTAATCCTCCAATTACATGATATTTACCATTATAAACACCAAGCCTTTCAATATGAAACATATCATATGGACTTTCAACAACCATAATAATTTTATCTCTTTGAATATCTGAGCATATATCACAAATATCCTTCTCTGAAATTGTATGACATTTTAAACATAATTTTAACTCCTTTATTTCATTTAAAGAATTTATTAAATCTTCTAAAATTTTTTTGTTTTTTACAATAGCAAAGGCACTCTTTTCGGCAGTTTTTTCACCAATACCAGGAAGTTTTTTTAAATTTTCAATAAGTTTTAAAAAAGATTTTGGAAATTTCATATACCAAGTTGTTTTCTAACCTCTGGTGGCAAATCCTTTAACAATTCTTGCATTTTTTGTAGTGATTGTTGCTGAGCTTTCTTTTGAGCATTATTTATTAAATTAACTATCGTTTTCTCAATTTTCTTAACATCTTGTGATTTAAAAATCTCTTCACTCAATTTTATATCAATTACTTCACCTGCTCCATTTACAATAACCTTAATTTTACCATCCATTCCACTTTCTTCTATTCTTATATTTTTTAGCTCCTTTTGCATCTTATCTATTTTAGCTTTTGCTTCCATAATTTGCTTTAAATTTCCAAGCATATTCAACCTCCTATATTTTTATTATGTCTTTGGTTATGTTAGTTAAATTTATAACTTTATTTTCTTCTTTATCAAGATAAACAATATCTTCAATTCTTATTCCAAATTCATTTTCAATATAAACGCCAGGCTCAATTGTAAAAACTTCATTTCCCTTCAAAATCCATTCATCTGCCTTATAGCTTAAAGCAGGAATTTCATGAACATCAATTCCAATAGAATGACCAAGTGCATGACCAAAATAATTTTCATCATAACCAAAACTTTTTAAATAATCTCTTGCTATTGAATCAACTTCTTTATTTTTAAGTCCAATTTTCGTCTTTTCCTGAACTAAATATAGTGCTTCACTAACAATTTTATAAACTTCTAAGAATTTTTCATTTATATTTGAGCCTATCCAAATCATTCTTGTAATATCACAACAATATCCATCATAAACAACACCAAAATCTATTAAAAGTGGATTATTATTCAAAATTCTATAATTTGAAGGTCTTCCATGTGGCATAGCACTTCTATAAGATGTTAAAACAATTGTTTCAAAAGCCATTTTCTCAATATTGTATTTTTTCCTTGCTATATATTCCATTTCTATTGCTAAATCCCTTTCAGTCATTTTTTCAGGCTCTATAATGTTTAAAATTTCTTCAAAGAGATTTTTGGCAATATCACAAGCTTTTTTAATTTTTTGAATTTCTTCATAACTTTTAATAGCCCTTAAATTTTCAATTACATTATTCATAGGAATGAACTCAACATCCTTAAATTTTTCCTTAAAGCTATTAAGTGTGCTTATTGAAATATATTTTCCTTCAATAGCTAATTTTTTTATTGGTTTTAATAGTTCTTCCATTGTCTTGAAATAATCATCATAAATAATGACTTCATATTTTGTTTTGTCAATTTTTTCATTAGCATAAATTTTATATCTAAAATCAGTAATAAAATAGTTTTTTTCTTTACTTATTAAAATTTGGGCAGATGAGCCTGAAAAATTTGAAAGATATTTTACATTTGATAAATTAGTTATAAGAAATCCGTCAAAATCGTTTTCAATTAAATAATTACGAAGGTAAGATAGCATTTATTTTTGGTAAAACAATTTCAGGTTTTAATCTTGGGTCTTTTTTCCATTCCTCTCTTAGAATTTTTAAAACATTTAAACGAACATCAACAGGATAATTACTAATTATTGGCTCAATATGTTTTATCCATAATTCAACACCTCTTTTATAAGCCCAACCTCTTATATTAGTTGGATGTTTTACTAAGAATGTCTTAGCAATTTCAAGAGCCTTTTCAGTTTCACCAGCAAGCAAAAGCTCAGCAATTTTTGCTTCCGTTTTATAACTTTTCTTTTTTAATTTTAGTTTTTGCTGTTTTTTAATTTGATATTGCTTCCATCTGCTCATATCCGAAAATTTTAAAGGATAAGCTTTAAAATTTCAAACATTATGAGAGGTTTTTTAATTGTAGTAGGGTTATTATTTATTCTTTTTATCTTTTTAGTTTCACCTGTCATTTCATTTTATAATAATGCTATATCAAAAAGAGAAGCAATAAGAAGCCAATTCTCTCAAATAGATGTTGTTCTTAAAAGAAGATATGACTTAATACCAAATCTTATTCAAACAGTTAAAGGTGTTGCCTTTCAAGAGCAAGAAATTTTTCTAAAAATAGCAGAAGCAAGAACAAAATATGGCTCAGCTATTACAAATGAAGAAAAAATAAAATCTGCTAATGAAATTGAAGGATTACTATCAAGATTATTAGTAATTGTTGAAAATTATCCACAATTAAGGTCTTCTGAAAGTTTCAATAAATTAATGGATGAGCTTTCAGGAACTGAAAATAGAATAGCAGTTGAAAGAAGAAGATATAATGAAATCGTTAGAGAATATAATATGTTCATAAAGAGATTTCCAAATAACATTTTAGCAAATTTTTTTGGATTTAAAGAAGAGCCATATTTTGAAATAACAAGTATTGAAAGAGAAGCACCAAAAGTTAATTTTGAAGATTTAAGAGGAGGGAAAAGATGATAAGAGTAAATTTTTTAGACTTTCCTTATATTGAAGAGCAAGATGTTGAAATCGTAGAAAGGAAAGGTATTGGACATCCTGATACAATATGTGATAATATCTCTGAAAAATTTAGCATTGAGCTTTCAAAATACTATTATGAAAATTTTGGAAGAATATTTCACCATAATGTTGATAAAGCAGTTCTAATTGGTGGGAAAGCCATACCTAAGTTTGGTGGAGGAGAAGTTTTAGAGCCAATTGAAATAAAGGTTGTAGGAAGAGCAATTCTTGAAATAAAAGACAAAAAAATACCAATTGAAGAGATTTATAATGAAAGTGCTAAAAAGTTTTTAGAAAATAACTTTAAACATCTAAATATAAATAAGCACATTAAATTAAGTTTAAAAATTAGACCCGGAAGCGTAGATTTAGTTGAGTTATTTAATAGTTATAATCAAATTCCTAAATCCAACGATACATCTTTTGGCGTAGGATATGCTCCATTTTCAAAGCTTGAAAATTTAGTTTATCAAACTGAAAGCTTCTTATTCAATTTAAGAGAAATTTATCCTTTTATTGGAGAGGATATTAAAGTTATGGGTGTTAGAATAAATAGAAAAATAACCATTACTATTGCCCTTGCTTTCATAGACAAGTACTTTAAAGATGTTAATGATTATTTACAAAAGAAATCATTATTAAAAGAAAAAATCCTTTCTGAAATTTCAAAAAATATAGATGATGAAATTGAAATTCACATAAATACCGCTGATATACCTGATAAAGATATTGTTTATATTACAGTGACAGGCACAAGTGCAGAAGCAGGAGATGATGGTCAAGTTGGAAGAGGAAATAGAATAAATGGATTAATTACTCCTTATAGACCTATGTCACTTGAAGCACCAGCAGGTAAAAATCCAATAAGTCATGTTGGAAAACTTTACAATATTATAGCAAATAGGATAGCAAATGATGTTGTAAATAATTTTGATGAAATTAGTGAAGCTTATGTTTATATTGTAAGTCAAATTGGAAAACCAATAAATGAGCCACAAGTTTTAGATATAAAAATTAGAACAAAACAAGATAATTTAAAAATTTTTGAAAATGAAATTAGGAAAATAGCACAAAAGCATTTAGAAGAACTGCCAAGCCTATGGAAGGAGATATTAGAAGGTAAAGTTGCAATTTGTTAATTATTTTTTATAAAAACTAATTTCTCCATTTTTTATTCTAAAATACCCTAAAAATTTATCACTTTTATTTGGAAAATCTTTCCTATAATGAACACCTCTACTCTCCTCTCTTAATAATGCAAAATTTAAAATAAATTTAATTAGATTTTCAGAGCTTATCTTTTCAATAGCTTTTTTCAATTCTTCTCCATTCCTAATTACAAAACAAAACTCATCTAAAATTTTCCTCTCTTCAAAAGAAATTTTAACATCATAAAAATCTCTTTTAAATTCAACTTCCTTAATTTTAACATTATTTAAATTATTTGAAATATCCAATGAAGAAAGATGAGCCATTACAATACATTCAAGTAATGAATTGCTTGCTAATCTATTAGCACCATGAACTCTCGTAGAAGCACACTCTCCAATAGCATATAAATTTTCTATATCAGTTTTTCCATTTAAATCAGATTTTATTCCTCCTATGAAATAGTGAGCAGCGGGTTTTACTGGAATTTTGTCTTTTGTTAAATCATATCCATAAAACTTCAATATATTATAAAGATAATTATACTTTTGAAAAATTATTTCTTTTTTTAAATTGCCTGCATAAAGATAAACTTCTTTTTGTAAAGCAACTTCTCTTGAAACTTTATCTCTTGTTGATTTTTCATCTACAAATCTTTCATTTTTTTCATTAAGTAAAATAGCACCATCGCCTCTTATCGCTTCACTAATTAAAATTCTTGAATTATCAGAAGCAAAAAAAACCGTTGGATGAAATTGAATAAATTCAAGATTTTCTAATGTAGCTCCATTCTTATAAGCTATAAACATTACCTCACCTGTTGATGTCCAAGGATTAGAACTTCTTAAATATAATCCACTTGCTCCACCGCTTGCCAAAACAACAAACTTTGAATATATATTAAAAATTTCATTATCTCTTTGAACAACAACTCCAAAAACTCTATTATCTTTTACGATTAAGTCCATTAACTTTGTATTTTCAAGAATATTTAAATCATATAATTTTTGATGTAAAAATTCAGTTATATTTTTGCCTGTTTGAATTCCACCAGAATGTAAAACCCTTTTTACACTATGCCCACCCTCCATTGAAAAACTCAATTCATCATTTTCTTTATCAAATGGGAAATTTTCATTTAATAATTCCATTATAATTTCTCTTCCAATCTGAACAAGTTTTTTAACATTTTCTTCATCACATAAACTATCACCTGATTTTATTGTATCATTATAATGTTTTTCAACACTATCATTATCACTCAAAGCAACTGCAATTCCACCTTGCGCCCAATAAGAATTACTTAACTTTAAACTTCCTTTTGTAATTAAAATAATGTTTTTCGTTATTTTTGAAAGTCTATAAGCACAAAATAAACCAGCTAATCCTGCTCCAACAATTATTACATCAGCCATAATTAAATAAGCTAATTATGTAATATCTATTACCATAAAAGCATCCAATATGAAAGTCATAAAATTTTATATTTACTTTTTCTTTTAAAACCTTACTTAGCATTTCTACTAATTCTGATGGGTCTTCTTCCCAAAATCTAAATAAAATGGTGGCTATGACTGGAACTTTAAAAGTTATTATCTTTTTACCCTTCTCCTTCTTTTCTTCTTTATGCTCTGGTGGTATATCCTCTTTAATTGTTTTTTCTATTTGCTCATAAGCCTTTATTATGCTATTTTCACTTGGAAATTCTTTTACTTCTACTATTATATAAGCTTTTATTTCATCACTTTCTTTATCTTCTATTTTTATTAAAAAGTCAGCTCCATTCTCCTTGCTTTCATAATGAAAACGATAATTAGTTAAATTTAATTCTTTTTCTATAATTTTTTTCACTTCATCTGAATATAATTTTAATGATGTCCATTCATTTTCACGAGACATATATTTTTTGAAAACATCTTTAAGCTCTCCAAAGCCTTTATCCATTTTAGTGCCAAGATTATTAAAGCCTGTGTCAATTTTCTTGCCAAGAGCTTCAAAGCCTGTGTCTATTTTTGTGCCAAGAGTATTAAAGCCTTTTGTTATAGCTTCAACTATTACCATTAAGTCCGATTTTTCTTCTTTTATCTCTTCTTTTTTAGCTTGCTTGTCTTTTTCTTCTTTTTCGTTCATATCCAAATTTTAAAGCTTCTCTTAATATGCCTTTTTAATTTACTTTAAAATTTTCAAATTATGAAAGATGAAACTTATTATGTTATTCAAAAGAAAGATGAAAATTTTGGATTAGTTAATGTTCCTATATATTTAAGTTCAACATTTAGACAAATTGAGCCATCAAAACCAATAAAGTACGAATACGCAAGAACTCAAAACCCTACAAGAGAAATTATGGAAGAAGTTATTGCGAGAATTGAAAATGGAAATTATGGATTTTTATTTTCATCAGGTATGAGTGCTATTGATACACTTCTTTCAATTTTAAAACCAAATGACCATATATTAGTTGATATTGATGTTTATGGTGGCACATATAGAATTCTTGAAAAATTGTATAAAAAATTTTCAATTGATGTTGAATATGTTGATTTTACAAATTTAGAACTTCTTAAAAAATCCATTAAAGATAATACAAAAATGTTAATTGTAGAAACAATTTCAAATCCACTATTAAGAACACCAAATATCTCTGAAATATCTAAAATTAAGAAAAATGCTTTATTAGTTGTTGATAATACATTTTCAACACCATATTATTTTAAGCCATTAGATAATGGGGCTGATGTTGTTATTCATTCAATTACAAAGTACCTTTCTGGCCATTCTGATATTGTCATGGGAGCAATTATTGTAAATGATAAAAGTTTGGCTGATGAAATAAAATTTTATCAAAATACAAAAGGGGGTGTTCCATCACCATTTGATTTATTTTTATTATCAAGAGGTTTAAAAACATTACATATAAGAATGGAAAGGCATACAGAAAATGCTAAAAGAATTGTTGAATTTTTAAGAAATAATGAAAATGTTAAAGAAGTAATTTATCCTGGATATTCAGGAATGGTAAGTTTTAGAATAAAAAAAGATGTTTTTGAATTTACAAGAAAATTAAAAATTATAACACTTGGTGAAAGTCTTGGGGGTGTAGAAAGTTTATTAAATGTTCCTTATTATATGACACATGCAAGTATTCCCGAGAATGAAAGAATAAAAAGAGGTATTACAAAGGATTTAATAAGACTTTCAGTCGGTATTGAAAATGTAAATGATTTAATAGAAGACTTGAAAAATGCTTTGAATTTTTAAAAGGCTTTTTTCTTAATCTCAAACAATCAAATTAAAATTTTTTTAAATTGATAAATTATAAAATTTTATTTTTTAATGGAATTTTTATAAATTGATATTTTGATTTGTTAAATTAAAGCAAAATTTAAATAAGTTATTGATAATCAACAATTTAAACCTTGTCACAAACCCCCCTATTCTTTAAAAAGTTCAGTTTTCCAAGACTTTAAATTTTAATTAGTCAAATTAAAAGTTAGCTCTGATGAGCATTTCAGATATGTTTTAAGTTATTGATTTTCAATAACTTATTAGATTTTTATTTTGAAAAGCTTATTGGAAGAGAGAGTCACAAACCTAACATTTTGAATATTTTTATTTAACAAATTAAAATTAGCTAATTTAATTAAGTTATTGATTAAGAGTTATTTATTAATTTAGCATTTTAATTTGACAAATAACAAGGTGGAGGTTTGTGACAATTGACATTCGTTTGAGGTATGCTTTAAAATTTTAGCACAGCATTTTGTTATATACATTTTCGTTAAGAAGAATTTAAAATTTTTAAGGTTTGGCTTGGGTTTGCTTTATGCTTTTCTTTTACAAGGCTTTATGCCTTGTTGAAGTGGGTTTGGAAGGTTAGAAACGGAGGTTTCATCTGAACATAGTGGAATTTAAACTTAAATAATGCAATAATTGGTCTTGTATTGGTATAATGTTTCATCTGAACATAGTGGAATTTAAACTTTCTTTTTTTAAGAATTTTTCTTTTTTTAATCTTGTTTCATCTGAACATAGTGGAATTTAAACAATTATTTGATAAAGAATATTTTATAGCTTCCAAGCGTTTCATCTGAACATAGTGGAATTTAAACTTCCCATATAGTAATTGGGCAATTCTCATTTCTTTTTGTTTCATCTGAACATAGTGGAATTTAAACAGTCGTACTTGAAGGCTTTCTTTTTATCAACGATCGCTGTTTCATCTGAACATAGTGGAATTTAAACCTAAAAATAGCTTGTAAAATAGAAGAGCAAAGATCAGTTTCATCTGAACATAGTGGAATTTAAACTTTTATCTATAACATCACCTATGCTTTTAAAACCACTAGTTTCATCTGAACATAGTGGAATTTAAACATCTCATTTTAACCAAGAGAGAGACATTTTCTCTTGCGTTTCATCTGAACATAGTGGAATTTAAACGGTATTATTCATTTTATAATAACCATATCTTTTTATTGGTTTCATCTGAACATAGTGGAATTTAAACTCAAACCCTGATGGCTTCAAAATTTTGTTGAATAATAGTTTCATCTGAACATAGTGGAATTTAAACTACTATCACTCCGAACACTTTATTTATATCATAGTAAAGTTTCATCTGAACATAGTGGAATTTAAACTGTTCTGGTAATCTAAATTCTGGTAATGGTGATATAAGTTTCATCTGAACATAGTGGAATTTAAACAATTAAACCAGCTTCAATATACTCTATTTTAGAGTTTCATCTGAACATAGTGGAATTTAAACTTGGTTTCTAGTATAATTGAATAATCCTTTTCAAATAAGTTTCATCTGAACATAGTGGAATTTAAACTTTAAATGTATTCATAGTTATAGTCAAAGCTTCTCTTTTTGTTTCATCTGAACATAGTGGAATTTAAACTCTTTTATGAAATCATGAACTCTTCTGAGTGTGTCGTTTCATCTGAACATAGTGGAATTTAAACAATTGGAATTTAAACTTTAAAGTATTGGAGAAAACCAGTAAATTAGTTTCTTATTCTTGACAATATAGATTTCAGGAAAATCAAGCTCACAA
>Ga0079997_136461_pt1 | contig 28380 bp, 25 predicted proteins | sample PerSpoCPS_CMetaG_FD_69200 | JGI IMG/M metagenome (GOLD analysis project Ga0079997, IMG submission 69200) | Archaeal communities from Yellowstone National Park, Wyoming, USA - Perpetual Spouter C (PS_C) MetaG (SPADES assembly) (version 2) | ecosystem: Environmental > Aquatic > Thermal springs >... | reverse complement strand
TTCAAATAGGCTTCTTTTATGATGATTTGCTTCTTCACGATCTCCCATACTGGCCATCCTCTGCCAAATATAGCGAGATTTCTTGGCTTATATTTGACTTAATTATTAGAAATTTCGGCTATAACGGAGCTATTTTTCATTTTTATTCTTTTTCTATACATTTATTGAACACTGTTTTATTCCTGTCTGTAGTCCGAAGGCTGGGGGCTTCCAGGCCTCTCGCTTGGATGGCCATGGCCCTATGGGGCTTGTTTCCTTTTGCTCATGAGCCCGTCGCGTATACCATCGGCTCCAGGAACGCGCTTGTGGTTTTCTGGCTGCTGCTCGCCACCGCTTTCGCGCTACGACCGGGTCGTTATATTGGAATTATTAGGGGATTTCTAGCTATAATATCGTTTATCATGGCAGTTTTAACCTATGAGACAGGTGTTCTCTGGCCTGCGTTATTGCTGGGGATTGATCAAGCCCGTCGGAAGAGGTTTCGCGGCCTGCGCCTTCTGATTTTCCTAACCATAGGGACCGGGATCCTGGCCGTTCGATCTCCTCTTCTTGAATCTGTTCCTGAGCAGGCCCCGCTCAATTTCACCCTCGAAAGCGCGCTGTATGCGGTTCAGGGGTGGCTGTATCCCTTCGTCCCGCTGCTGCGCCCCCTCTGGGGGGTCTTGTTCGACTGGCGGCCCACCCTTCTCCGAGCGCTCCGGCCGGAGGATTGGGCGTTTCTCGGGATCGGGTTCGGACTCACCGGGGTCCTCACCCGCATCACCCGGCCGCGCTGGCCCATCCTCTTGGGGAGCTACTGGTTCGCCCTCTCCATCACCCCCTCGCTGATCTCCTGGGGCCACGCCTCAGGGATGATGAACTATCCGCGCACCTTGCTCGGCCCTGGGATCGGGAGCGCCCTCGCCTGGGCGACCATCCTGGACAGCTGGCGGCGGCGAGGGCGGTGGGGACGCCTGCTGGCTGGAGCGGGGCTGGGGTTCACCCTCGCCCTCTCCGTTTCCACCCTCGCGGCCTCTCTGGAATATTATCGGGATGCCACGCGCATCCTGCGGGGGATGGCCGCGGCAGCCTGGGAGGCCGGGGATCGCCCCATCCTCTACGTCAACCTCCCCTACAACGTGGGCTACCGATGGTTCCGCGCTCGCTTTTATCCTTACATCTATGGGGGCGCAGGAGCCGTGCTCATCACCACGGACCGGGAGCTGGCCCGGTATATCCGACTGAACGGAGGCCCGGATCTCACGGGCCGGCCCTCGGGATGGGTGGAGAGCCGGCGCTTAGAGGCCCTTTACCCCAACTGGTTCACCCCCGCGCCGCCCATCGACTTCCCCGGCCTGCGGGACGCCCTGGAGGATCACGCGGTGTATGTGTTCCGGGAGGATCTCGCCTGGGTCCCCCTCCACGAAATCTGGCGGGTTCATGGGATGTCCGACCGCGTGCATGCGGAGGCACCTCCCCTGGAGATCCTGGAGCCCAGCCCGCGCTTCGATGGGCGGATCGCGCTGCGCGGCTGGCGGATCGATGAGGAGGCCGGGGAGCTGCTCCTGGCCTGGGAGGCCCTGGCCCCGCCGGAGCGCCGATGGCATGTGTTCGTCCATTTGCTGGACGAGAAGGGCGAGCTCCTCGGACAGGCCGACGGGCCGATGGCCGGTGGGCTGGCACCTACCGAGGCATGGCGGACCGGGGATTGGGTGATCGACCGTCGCCCGCTCCCCCCGGGAATCCGACCGGCCGCCCTCCGCCTCGGCCTCTACGATTGGACCAGCGGGGAGCGGGCGACGGTGGAATGGGGAACGCTCAGGCCCCCGGACCGATACGTGGTTCTTGCAACCCCCCGATGAGATCCGGGCGCGTCACCACATCCCCCACTCCGCCAGGGCATCCTCCTCCATCATGGAGGGATCCCACATCTCCATGCTCAGGGTGACCTTCGTCGGCCGGCCGGTCACCTGCTCCGTCACGTAACGCACCTGCTCCAGCAGGTAGGGGCCGGCGGGGCAGAAAGGGGTGGTGAGGATCATGGTGATCTGCACCAGATCCGGCTGGACCTCGATGTTGCGGATCAGGCCCAGGGAGACCACGTTCATCCCGATCTCCGGGTCCACCACGGTGCGGAGGGCCTCGCGGATCTTCTGGATCAGCTCCTCCTCGGATCCAGCAGGAGAAGCGGACTGGAGAGCCACCTCGTTCTCCGGCATCGGAGACCTCCTCAAAAAGGATGTTCGTGGGTGGAGGCAGGGGAACGGCCCTCGACTTCGGGGAGCGCGCTTCCCACCCTCGCCTCACGCGGCGGAGGGATAGGAGGGCTCCTCCCTCTGGAAGCTGACGGACGAAGGCGCGGCGGTTCGGATGATGAAGGTGCAGCAGAGATCGCCGCTCAGGATGCAACTGGAACGCTCCACGTCCGCCTCCAGGGTAAGGGCGATGAGGGCTCGATCCAGGTCGCACACCTCAGGATGATGATGGACCACATAATTGTAAGGGCAATTGTATTGATGGAGGCGGAGCTCATTGCCCAGGCGCTCCCATCGGGCCAGGAAACCTTCCTCCCCCAGCAGCTCCACCAGGGCCTCCAGCTTTTCCTCCAGAGTCCGGCAGGCCCGCACCCGCTCCCCATGCTCCACCGCGATCTCCTGCGCCATGGCGATGAAGAGGCGGTGGATCTCCTCCTCGGGGAGACGAGATTTAAGTTCGTTGAGCAGACGAGCAGCCAGGCGATGGTAACCCTGGGGGAACTGGGAGAGGGCCTCCTCCCGCAGGAAGAACACCAGCCGGGGCCGGCCCACCCCCCGCCGCTCCACCTGCGCATCCACCAACCCTTGACGCTGCAGGATGTTCAGGTGATAATGGACGGTGACCGGCGTAAGCCCCAGCTCCTCGGCGAGCTGCGCCGCGGTCATCCGCCCCCGTTCCTTTAAACGCTGCAGGATCTGCTGTCGGGTCTGGCTCATCGATCGCCCACCTTCCCCAAGCATCGGGTGAGGAATCCGCCCTGTTAAGAGTCCGCATCATCCCCATCTTAGCCGGTTTCCCGCCTCCTGTCAATTTCGCAGATTTTTATGAAAAGTATTGACAAACACGGGTAGGCGTGGTAAGATGAAGCCTGAGTCTACCCGTGAGGGGGAGAGCGATGGAGGACGCGCTGATCATCCGGGATCTCCACGTCCGCGTGGAGGGCAAGCCGGTCCTGCGGGGGGTGGATCTGACGGTGCGCAAGGGGGAGATCCACGCCCTGATGGGCCCGAACGGTTCCGGCAAGACCACCCTGGCCTACGTCCTGATGGGACATCCCGCTTACACCGTGGAGCGGGGGGAGGTGCTCTGGAAGGGGCAGAACCTTCTGGAGCTGCCGCCCGACGAGCGGGCCCATCTGGGGCTGTTCCTGGCCTTCCAGTATCCGGTGGCGGTGCCGGGGGTCACGGTGGCCAACTTCCTGCGCACGGCGCTGAACGAGCGCCGCAAGCGCCTGAACCCCGAGGACAAAGGGATCCCGATCCCGGAGTTCCGCAAGCTGTTGCGAGAGAAGCTGGCCCTGCTGGGGCTGGAGGAATCCTTCGCCAGCCGTTACGTCAACGACGGCTTCTCCGGCGGCGAGAAGAAGCGGCTGGAGATCCTCCAGATGGCCGTGTTGCAGCCGGAGATGGCCATCCTGGATGAGACCGACTCGGGGCTGGACATCGACGGGGTGCGCACGGTGGCCGAGGGGATCAACCGGGTCTTCGGCCCCCACATGGGGATCCTGCTCATCACCCACTATCAGCGCATCCTGAACTACGTGAAGCCTCACTTCGTTCACGTGATGTATAACGGCCGCATCGTGGCCTCCGGCGGGCCGGAGCTGGCCCTGGAGCTGGAGGAGAAGGGCTACGAGTGGCTGCGAGAGCAGTTCGCCGAGCAACCCACGGCCTGAGGGGGGATCATGGCGGCGGAGACCTTCGATCTGAGCGAGCTGGGCACGTATAAATACGGGTTCGCAATGCCCGAGCGTTACGTCTATAAGGCCCGCAAGGGCCTCTCCCGGGAGATCGTGGAGGAGATCTCCTGGCTGAAGGGGGAGCCCGACTGGATGCGGGAGTTTCGCCTGCGAGCGCTGGAGATCTTCCTCGCCAAGCCCATGCCCACCTGGGGGGCGGACCTCTCGGGGATCAATTTCGATGACATCTACTACTACATCAAGCCCACCGACAAGAAGAGCCGCTCGTGGGACGAGGTGCCGGAGGAGATCCGGCGCACCTTCGAGCTCCTGGGCATCCCCGAGGCCGAGCGCAAGTTCCTGGCCGGAGTGGGCGCACAGTATGAGTGCCTGAGCGGCGAGGTTCGGGTCTACACCGCTCGAGGCCCTATCCCGATTCGGGATGTTCAACCCGGAGACATCGTTTTCTCTTACGAGGAGGAGAGCGGTCGGCTGATCCCCGCCCGCGTCCGCGCCACCGCTTTCAAGGGGGAGCGGGAGGTGTTCGAGGTCCGCGTGGGCACCCGCACGATCCGGGCCACCGCCAACCATCCCTTCCTGGTCCTGGAACATGAGCGGGCCTCAAATCGGCAACGCGGGCGCTACCGCCTGACCTGGAAATACCTTTACGAGCTGAAGCCCGGCGATCTGGTAGCCGTGGCGCGACGTCTTCCAGTTGAATTTGCGGTCCCGGAAATCGAGGGGGCGTTGCGTCCGGAGTTCCGACAAATTGCCCCTGCGCTTGTCGGAGTCAAGGCCCGCAACGGCGATCCGTATCGTCGCGCCGTTCATCCTACTGTCCTGGCAAGCCATGACGTTCGCGCTCGCGACAACAACTCCAACGAGTTCATCGGCTTTGCCCGGATTGATGCCATCATCCCTGCTGGGGTGGAACCGGTCTACGACATCGAAGTGGAAGGGCCGCACAATTTCGTCGCCGAAGGGTTGATCGTCCACAACTCGGAGGTGGTTTACCACAACCTCCAGGAGCACCTGCGCAAGCTGGGCGTGATCTTCGTGGACACCGACACGGCGGTGCGGGAGTATCCGGACCTGGTGCGGGAATACTTCGGGACGGTGGTCCCGCCCGACGACAACAAGTTCGCCGCCCTGAACTCCGCCGTCTGGTCCGGCGGCTCCTTCATCTACGTGCCGCCGGGGGTCCATGTGGATCTCCCGCTTCAGGCCTACTTCCGCATCAACGCCCAGAACGTGGGCCAGTTCGAGCGCACCCTGATCATCGCGGAAGAGGGGGCGTTCGTGCACTATGTGGAGGGCTGCCTGCCGGCCGGGGAGCAGGTCAGCACCGGGGAGCGCTGGGTCAACATCGAGGCCATCCGGCCGGGCGACTTCGTGGTCACCGAGACCGGCCGCAAGGCGAAGGTGCGCGCGGTGATGGTCCGGCCCTACCGGGGGGATCTCATCGAGATCCAGCCGATCTCCCGCTACAACACCTTCCGTCTGACGCCGGAGCATCCGGTCCTGGTCGTGCGCCGGGAGGACGTCCGGGTCCGACGGCGGCCGCGCAACGGATGGCAGCCCGAGGTGGACACGCGCCGCCTGCTTCAGACGCAGCCGGTGTATGTGCCCGCCGGGGAGCTGCAGGAGGGAGATTTCCTGGTCTTCCCCAAGATAAAGCCCGAGGGGGATCCTCCGCCCTTCACCCCCGAGCAGCTGCGGCTGCTCGGCTACTACCTGGCGGAGGGCTCCGCCTATGTCCACAAAACCATGAACCAGCCCGTCGTCGCCTTCTCCTTCGGCGAGCACGAGGTCCAGGCCATCGAGGAGGTCAAACGCCTCATCCACCAGGTCACGGGGAAGAAGCCCCAGGTGGTCCGCGTGCCCGGCAAACACGCGGTGACCGTGTCCGTCTACTCCCGGGAGCTGATGGAGTTCTGCCTGGAGCATGCGGGCAAGGGCGCCGCGAACAAGCAGCTGAGCGAGGCGATCATGGCGCTGCCGCCGGAGCAGGTGGCCCCTCTCCTGGAGGCCTACTTCGCCGGGGATGGGAACCGCTCGCCGCGGCGTTCCGGGGAGCTGCGCCGGATCGCCACAGCCTCCGAAACCCTGGCCCGCCAGATCCAGGAGCTGCTGGCCCGCCAGGGGATCTACGCCAGCATCCAGGTCCGCAAGGGAGGCCCGGATTCCATCCGGGGCCGCCGGATCCAGCGTCGGGATCAGTTCATCCTGACGTGGACCCACGGGCGGCGCATGGGAGAGGTCCGTGACGCCGGGGACTACTTCCTGGTCCCGATCAAAGCGATCCGCCGGGTTCCTTATGAGGGATTCGTCTTCAACCTGGATGTGGAGGATCCGAACTCCTACCTGGTGCGCGGCTTCGCGGTGCACAACTGCACCGCGCCGATCTACACCACCGACTCCCTGCACAGCGCGGTGGTGGAGATCATCGTCAAGCCGGGCGCCCGGGTGCGCTACACGACGATCCAGAACTGGTCCACCAACGTTTACAACCTGGTGACCAAGCGGGCTGTGGTCTATCGTGACGCGGTGATGGAGTGGGTGGATTGCAACCTGGGCTCTAAGGTGACGATGAAATACCCGAGCGTTTACCTGATGGAGCCGGGGGCCCGCGGGGAGATCCTGTCCATCGCTTTTGCGGGCCGCGGCCAGCATCAGGACGCGGGGGGGAAGGCGATCCACGCCGCTCCCCACACCCGCTCCCGCATCATCTCCAAGTCCATCAGCAAGGATGGAGGGCGCACCTCCTATCGAGGCCTGGTGCGGGTCTACCCGGGCGCCGAGGGCTCCACGGTCAGCGTCAACTGCGACGCCCTGATCCTGGATGAGATCTCCCGCTCCGACACGTATCCGTATATGGAGATCGAGGAGGACAACGTCACCATCGGCCACGAGGCCACGGTGAGCAAGATCAGCGATGAGCAACTCTTCTATCTGATGAGCCGGGGCATCCCCCAGGAAGAGGCGGCGGCGATGATCGTCACCGGCTTCGTCGAGCCCCTGGTGAAGGAACTGCCCATGGAATACGCCGTGGAGATGAACCGGCTCATCCGCCTGCAGATGTCCGGCTCGGTGGGTTAAACCACCGGGGTTGCAGGAGGAGGCCGGGCACCGGAGGCGCCCCGGCGATGGATCGCTGCCGGGGCGCCCCGGGGACCCGGGACCTCGCCGTCCGCCTGGACCGTTCCGCCCAGGAGCTTCCAGACGGATCATCTTCACCCCATAACCCCACAGGAGGTCGAGATCCGCAATGGCGGAAGCATCGGAGATCCGCGAAGCGGCCCGGGGGATCGGGCCGGAGGCCTTCCAGGCCTTCCTGGCCGCCCGGGAGGAACCCGATTGGCTCCGGCAAGCCCGCCGGGAGGCCTGGGAGATCCTGCGGGAGACCCCCAAGCCCGGCCCGACCGATGAGGCATGGCGGCGCACCGACATCCAGGCCCTGGCTGTGGAGGAGCTGGCCACCGTCCTTTTCCCGGACGGATCCTCCCCGGCCCCGGAGATGCGCCAAATCGTGGAGCCGAGCGAGGACCTGTCGGGGGGGCTGCTGTTGCTCGACAGCGGGGTGGCCCTGCACTGGCTGGATGAGCGCCTGCACCGCCGGGGTCTGATCTTCACGGATCTGGCCACTGCGGCCCGGGAGCATCCGGACCTCGTCGCCTCGCACCTGGGACAGGTGGTCCGGCCGGGGGACGGCTTCTTCGCCGCGATGAACGGCGCCTTCTGGCGCAACGGCATCTTCCTGTATGTGCCGCGGGATCTGGAGGTCCCCCTGCCCCTGCGGGCGGTGATCGGCTTGCGGGAGCTGCCGACCGACATCTCTCGCATCCTGATCGTGGTGGAGCCGGGCGCTCAGGTGACCTTCATCGACGAACGCCTGGCGGATGACGCGGTGGGGGCCGCCTTCCACAACGGGGTGGTGGAGATCCACCTGAAGGAGAACGCCCGCCTGACCTACATCGCCCTCCAGAACTGGGGCCGTTACATGTGGAACTTCACCCACGAGCGGGCCTTTGTGGACCGCGACAGCACCCTGGACTGGGTGGTGGTGGGGATGGGAGGCGGCGTCACCAAGACCTTCCTGGAGGTCGCCCTCATCGGCCGCGGGTCCACAGCCTACATGTCCGGCGTCTTCTTCCTGGACGGCCAGCAACACGCCGACTACGACACCGAGCAGGATCACATCGCGCCCTACACCAAAAGCGATCTGCTCTACAAAGTCGCCCTGAAGGATCGAGCCCGCTCCGTTTGGCAGGGGATGATCCGGGCGCACCCCGGAGCCCAGAAGACCGACGCTTACCAGGCCAACCGCAACCTGATCCTCTCCCCCCATGCCCGGGCGGACTCCATCCCCGGCCTGGAGATCATGGCCAACGACCTGCGCTGCACCCACGGGGCCACTGTCGGCCAGATCAACGAGGAAGAGCTCTTCTATCTGATGTCCCGCGGCCTCTCCCGGACGGTCGCCACGCGGCTCATCGTGGAGGGGTTCTTCGCACCCGTCCTGGACCGTATCCCTGTGGCCGATGTCCGGCGCCAGGCGGATCACATCATCCACCGCAAGCTGGGCGTGCCACCGGAGGAAGAGTAGGGGCGATCCGGGAGGGGGGTCGCCCCTACCCGATTCACCTAAAATAGGGGATAGGGAGCATTGATACAGGGCGGCCCGGCCTTTACAGAGGAACGTTTATCCGGGGAACATGCGGGGAGGACCCCTATGGGAAGCGTGGGGCTACAAGCCATCCTGGATGTGGAACGGATCCGGGCGGATTTCCCCATCCTCCACCAGACCGTGAACGGGAAACCCCTGGTGTTTTTGGACAGCGCGGCCAGCTCTCAGAAGCCCATCCCGGTGATCGAGGCGATGAACGCTTATTACCGCACCACCCACGCCAACGTCCACCGGGGGGTCTACCGCCTGAGCGAGCAGGCCACCGCGCTGTATGAGGAGGCCCGGCGCAAGATCGCCGCCTTCATCGGCGCCGCTTCCCCTAAAGAGATCATCTTCACCCGCAACGCCACCGAGTCCATCAACCTGGTGGCCTACGCCTGGGCCCGCCCCTTCCTGCGGGAGGGAGACGAGATCCTCCTCACGGAGATGGAGCACCACAGCAACTTGGTCCCCTGGTTCCTGGTGGCTCAGGAGAAGGGGCTCCGCATCCGATATATCCCCATCGACGATGAGGGCCGCCTGCGGCTGGATCTGCTGGATGCGCTGATCACCGAGCGGACCCGGCTGGTGGCGGTGACGATGATGTCGAACGTGCTGGGGACCATCAACCCCCTCCGACCGATCATCGAGAAGGCCCACGCGGTGGGGGCCGTCGTGTTGGTGGACGGCGCCCAGGGGGTTCCGCATCTCCCGGTGAACGTCCAGGAGCTGGGATGCGATTTCCTGGCCTTCTCCGGCCATAAGATGTGCGGCCCCACCGGGATCGGGGTGCTGTGGGGGCGGCGCGAGCTCCTGGAGGCCATGCCCCCCTTCCTGGGCGGCGGCGACATGATCCGCCGGGTCACCTTCGAGGGCGCGGAATGGAACGAGCTGCCCTACAAGTTCGAAGCGGGAACCCCGGCCATCGCCGAGGCCATCGGGCTGGGAGCGGCGGTGGATTACCTGAGCCAAATCGGGCTGGAGGCCATCCACCGCCATGAGCAGGCCCTGGCCGCCTACGCTATGGAGCGCTTGAGTGAGATCCCCGGCCTTCGCATCGTGGGGCCTCCCCCTGCGGAGCGCGGCGGCGTGGTGGCCTTCGCCATGGATCGCATCCACCCCCACGACATCGCCACCATCCTGGATCGGGAGGGCATCTGTATCCGGGCCGGCCACCACTGCGCGATGCCGCTCCATGAGCGACTGGGCCTCACCGCCACCGCCCGGGCCAGTTTCTATCTCTATAACACGATGGAAGAGGTGGACCGGCTGGCGGAGGGGCTGGAGATCGTGCGCCGGACCTTCCGGCGCCTGGCCTGAGCCGATCAGGCGGCCCGGCGCAGCTCCACCGGCTGGCCGGACTCCGTCAGGAGCAGGGGCATCGCCTGCCCCCGGATGGCTTCCGCGGTGACGATGCAACGACGGATGTGGGGATGAGAGGGGATCTCATACATCACGTCTAACAGCGTCCGCTCCAGGATGGCCCGCAGGGCCCGGGCCCCCGTCCCCAGGCGCAGCGCCTCCTCCGCAGCCGCCTCGATGGCCTCCGGCGTGAAGATCAGCTCCACGTTGTCCAGGGCGAACAGCCGCTGGAATTGCTTCACCAGGGCGTTGCGGGGCCGGGTCAGCACCGCCTTCAGCGCCTCCCGATCCAGGGGATCCACCGGGATCACCACCGGCAGCCGCCCCACCAGCTCCGGGATCAGGCCGAAGCGGATGAGATCCTCGGGAGCCACCTGCTGCAGCAGCTCCGCCTCCGACAGGCTGATCCGCCCCCGGGCTCTGACCTCGCCGGGGAAGCCGATGTGCCCACGCAACCCCAGGCGCTCGGCGATGATCTTCGAAAGCCCCTCGAAGGCCCCGCCGCAGATGAAGAGGATGTTGGTGGTGTCGATCTGGATGAACTCCTGGTGGGGATGCTTCCGCCCGCCCTGCGGAGGGACGTTGGCGATGGTCCCCTCGATGATCTTGAGAAGGGCCTGCTGCACGCCCTCCCCCGAGACATCCCGGGTGATGGAAGGGTTGTCGCCGGATTTGCGGGCGATCTTGTCGATCTCATCGATGTAGACGATGCCCTTCTCCGCCCGCTCCAGGTTGTAGTCGGCCGCCTGGATCAGCCGGAGGAGGATGTTCTCCACATCCTCCCCCACGTAACCGGCCTCCGTCAAAGAGGTGGCGTCGGCGATGGCGAAGGGGACGTCGAGGATGCGGGCCAGGGTGCGCGCCAGCAGGGTCTTCCCGCAGCCGGTGGGGCCGATGAGCAGGATGTTGCTCTTCTCGATCTCCACATCCTCCCAGCGTCCCCTGCTGGTGATCCGCTTGTAGTGGTTGTAGACCGCCACCGACAGCACCCGCTTCGCCCGCTCCTGCCCGACGACATACTGGTCCAGGTAAGCGTAGATCTCCCGAGGGGAGGGAAGACGCGAGGGAACGGACAGGGGGAGGCCGGCCTCCCGGCGCTCCCCCCGCAGCATCCGATAGCTGAGCTCCACACACGCCTCGCAGATGTAAACCCCATCCGGGCCCGCCAGAAGCCGACCCGTCTCCCCCGGATCCCGCCGACAGAAGGAGCAGCGGGGCGCTTCCTTGCGGGCGCGTTGCATCCCCGGTCACTCCTTATGCCCGTCTGGGGTGGCGGCCGCCCGGGTGGGAAGCGGCGGCAACTCCTTGTGCGGCGGCGGCTTCAGCACCTCATCGATGATCCCGTATTTGACCGCCTCCTCCGCCGACATGTAGTAATCCCGATCGAAATCGTCGGCGATCCGCTCCACTGGCTGGCCGGTGTGGCGGGCCAGCAACTCGAAGATCAGGTTCTGCATCCGCATCAGCTCTTTATACTGGATCTCCACGTCGGGAGCGTAGCCATGGGCCCCGCCGCCAGCCGGGTGCATGTGGATGGTGGCATGGGGGAGCGCGAAGCGACGGCCCTTGGTGCCGGCCGCCAGCAACACCGTGGCCATGCTGGCCGTCCACCCCACCGCGATGGTGGAGATGGGGGCGCGCACCTGCTGCATGGTGTCATAGATGGCCAGGCCCGGATAGATCAGCCCGCCCGGCGAGTTGATGTAAAGCCGGATCTCCTCCTCCGGATCCTCCCGATCCAGATAGAGCAACTGCGCGACCACCAGGTTCGCCACCTGATCCGTGATGGGGGTTCCCAGGAAGATGATCCGCTCCTTCAACAGCAGCGAGTAGATGTCGTAAACCCGCTCGCCGCGCCCCGTGTTCTCGATCACCATCGGGATCAGCAGCTCCGGCAACCCTTCCCGAGCCATCGCCCGCCTCCTTCCAATCGTCACATGGGGTCTGAGGGTTCAACAGAGGAGGGAACCGCCTCCTCCGCCTCCGGTTCAGGAGCCGGAGAGGCCTCCGCCATCACGGGGGACACCGCCTCCCCCCGCGCGATGGCCACCAGGCGTTCCAGCGCCCGGCTCAGCAGAAGCCGCGACCGGAGGCTGGACATCACCGTCGGCCTCAAGCGCTGCCAGGCCTCCTCCGAGACCTGGAGCCGCAGGCGAACCGCGCCGGCCTCCTCCTCCAGCTCCTCCTCAGGGACGGAGAGCCCCTCCTCCTGCGCCAGCTGATACAGGATCAGGCCCCGGCGGATCCGCTGCTCCGCCTGAGGCCGCAGCTCCTCCCGCAACGCCTCCGGCGTCTGATTGCGCTCCTTCAGATAAGACTCCAAATCCTGTCCGCGTCGACGCAGCGTGTTCTCCAGATCCTCGATGAGATCGTCGATCTCCTCCTCCAGCATCTGCGGGGGGAACTCCACCTCCGCCTGCTCGGCCAGGGCCTTCAGGGCCCGCTCCGCGTATTCGGCGTCATATTGGCGGCGGAGATGGGCCGCCAGATCCTCCCGGATCTTCGCCTTCAGATCCTCCAGGGTCTCGAAGTCCCCCACCGTCTGGGCCAGGGCGTCATCCAGATCCGGAAGGAGATAGCGCGCGAGCCCGGTGAGCGTCGCCTCGACCTGCAGCGTCCGCGATGGATCCCCGGGCCAGGGCAGATCGAAGGACCGCGTCTCATTGAGGGCCATCCCGACGATCCGCTCCTCCAACCCGGGCAGCGGCGGGGCCTCCTGGCCCAGCACGAAGGAGAATTCATCCTCCAGAAGGGTTTTCCCCTCCGCGTCCCTCGCCCGCAGGGCGACCGTGACCATCATCCCGGGCTCCGCTGTCCCCTCCGAAAGGGGCTCAATGATGGCGTTGTCCCGCCGCAACCGCTCCAGGACTTCCTGCACCGCTTCCTCCGTGGGTTGCGGCGGCTCATAGGGCACCCGCAGGGACCGGTAGTCGCCGAGCCGGACCTCAGGCTTCAACGGCACGATCACCCGGAAGGTGAGGGGCTCCGGCTGGATCTGCTCCAGCCGGCCCGGCCCATAGGGATCCAGGCCGAGCTGATCCAGGGCCTCCCGGTAGACCTCCTGGCTGAGGAGCTCCACCGCCTCCTCGAAGATCGCCTCCCGACCGAAGGTTCGGAGCACCACTTCATAGGGTGCCCGACCGCGGCGGAAGCCCGGGATCTCGTAGCGCTCCGAGAAGCGCCGGGCGACCCGGCGCATTGCCTGCTCCACCCGTTCCGGCTCGACCTCGATGGTCAGGGCCACCTGGCGTGACGGGAGGCTCTCGCTCGTGATCCGCACCCGTAGGCTCCTCCTTCTTCGGAATCCCGACGGATCCCCACCGGGAGCGCCTTCCCATCCCCTCCGCGCGTGACGCCCGGCCTGCGCCCCAGGGGATGAGCGGGAGGATCCGGCCGGTCACGTGGAATTATAACGAGCCCATGATGGAGCTGCAACAAACGGTGCGTATAATAGTGGTGGGTCCACGGATGGACGCTCTCCGAGATAGAGGAGGGAGCGATCATGCCCGGGGCCGAGGCGCCGATGCTAGTGATCACCGAGGGGCAGCTGGCCGGGCATCGCTGGCCGATCGATCAGGAGGTGCTCCTCATCGGCCGCGGCGAGGGCTGTGACCTGGTCCTTCCCGAGCGTCAGATCTCCCGGCAGCACGCCCGGCTCCGACGGGAGGCCGACGGTTATTACATCGAGGATCTGGGCAGCAAAAACGGGACGTTCATCAACGGCCAGGCGCTCCCCCCGTTCGTCCCTCATCGGCTGAAGGATGGAGATGAGATCGCGCTGGCCCTGTGCGTGCGCATGCGCTTCATCAGCGCCGAGGCCACGCTCCCCCTGGAATCCCCTCCCGTCGCCTGGCTCTCCCAGGGCCTGATCATCGATCGGGCTGCCCGCCGGGTGTGGGTGAACGGCCGAGAGGTGAACCCGCCGCTCTCCCCGGCTCAGTTCCGCGCCCTGGAGCGTCTGGCCCTGGCGCACGGCGCGGTGGTCTCCCGGGAGGAACTGGTGGGTTATATCTGGCCGGAGGAGGACCCGCGGGGGGTGACGGAACAGGCCCTGGACGCCCTGATCCGTCGACTGCGGGAGCGTCTGGCCCAGGTCGACCCCGGGCGGGATTACATCCTGACGGTGCGCGGGCACGGCTTCCGCCTGGCCGACGTGCCCCTGCAACTCAAGGGCCAGCCGGAGGAACGATGAGGACCCAGCGGGCCTCTCGACGCGCCCTCGGGACGGCGGCGGAGACGTTCGTGGCCGCCCATCTGGAAGCTCGCGGATACCGCATCCGGGCCCGGAACTGGCGCTGCCCGTTCGGGGAGATCGATCTGATCGCCGAAGGAGACGGCTGGCTGCTCTTCATCGAGGTCCGCGCCCGGCGCAACGACCGCTTCGGACGGCCGGAGGAGAGCCTGAGCCCGCGCAAGCGCCGGCGCCTGCAGCAGACAGCCCTGGCCTATCTGGGCCAGCTGGAAGGCCCGGAGCCCAGCTGGCGGGTGGATCTGGCCGCTGTGTCCCTGGACCCTCGGGGTCGGCCCATGGAGGTCTCCTTCATCGAGAACATCCTGGAGTAGAGGCGGCCCGGGGCCGTCCGGGTCGGGATGAGCGGCTTCAATCGGGGTTCCCTTTCCCGCGCAACGGAAGGCGGATGATGGGGGTGTAGATCGCCCCCTCTGGATGGAGATCGCTGCGCATCAGGGTGATCTCCTCCACCCGCACCTCCCCCAGCTGCCCCACGGGGGTTCGCGCGATCACCTCCGCGATCTGCCGGTGATGGACAGGGGTGGCATCCCGGCTCACCCGGGCCAGCGTGAGATGGGGCTGATACGGCCGATCCTCAGGGGGATACCCCAGCTTCTGCATGCTGGCCTCCACCAAGCGCTGAAAGCCCGCCAGCGCCCGCGTGGGATCGGACACCCCCACCCAGATCACCCGGGGATGGCGGGGATCCGGGAAGCACCCGAGCCCCTCCACCACGAACATGAAAGGCCCACGCTCCAGGGTCAGCCCCCGCAGCGCCGCGATGATCTCATCGATCTGAGCGGCAGGGACCATCCCCAGGAATTTCAAGGTGAGATGGATGCTCTCCGGACGCACCCAGCGGATCGGGAGATCCCGGAGCTCCTGACGCAGACGACGCTGCACCTCCGCCAGCTTTTGCTGGAGCGCATCGGGCAGCTCCACCGCGATGAAGGCGCGCACCGCCACCATCCCAAGCCCTCCCGAAGGTGGCAGGATAGAGGGCTCCTCTCCCGCATGTGGACAGGCGATCGGAAAACGCGATGGTGGTGCGGCGCTCTCTGCGCACCACCATCGCCCCCGTCCCATTATAGAACAGAAAACGCAGGCGTCCCCGGTGCGCGGTCGCGGGCGGCTCAACCCGCCTCGATCTCCACGCGACGCAACGTCAGAGCCTGAGGGGCGGGAACCGGAAGGAGTCCCGCGGAAAGACCGACGGCAGGATCCAGGGTCAGGAACTGGTTGTCGATCCAGGCCACGAACCCCAGGGGGCCGGGGGGAGCGAGGGGCGCGCGATGGACCTCTTCTCCATCCACTTCGAAAGTCACCTGACGGCGTTCCCAGCGCAGGACGTAGCGATGCCATGCCGTGAGATCGATCTCCAGAGGACGCTGAGAGACCGCCATCCAGCGTGCGCCCAGGGAGAGGGCGGTGCGGGCGAGGGGTGGGGCTTTCAGGAGCCGCCACAAGCCCTGCTGGAGCCACCCGGGGATCCGGAGGCGGGGGCCGGTCGGGCTGCGCCACACCATCGCCAGCCAGCCCCGCCCCGCATCCGCAGGGGACAGCGCGATCCGGGAGGGAGGCGAGGCGAAGAAGAACCAGACTGCGGAAGGGGGGCCGATGAGGGCGCCCGGCATCGCCGCCGCGTTCCAGAACCCGAACCCCGCTGTCCCCACCAGCGTTTCCATGGGATGGGAAAAGCGCGCCTCGACGATCAGGCGAACCGGTGGACGCCAGACGAAGCGGGAGCCTCCATAATCATCGAGCTGGGCGTCCGCATAGCGATCCCCGGGGCTGGGGAGCAGCATCAGATGGAGGGCCTCCGCGTCCGCAACGATCTGGGCGGCCCCCATGGTCATCCGCACCCATGGCCGGTCCGCCGGCTTCAGGGGCGCCCCCCGGTTCATATGCCGGATCCCCGAGGCCTTACGAGGAGGACGGGCGATCGGCGAGGGCGGCGATCCCGGGGAGGGTGCGGCCCTCCAGGAACTCCAGGCTGGCCCCTCCGCCGGTGGAGATGTGGGTGATGCGGTCCGCGACGCCGGCGGCGTGCACGGCCGCCACCGAGTCCCCTCCGCCCACGATGCTGATCGCCCCGCTCTCCGCCACAGCCCGGGCGATGGCGAAGGTCCCCTCGGCGAAGCGCGGGAACTCAAAGACGCCCATAGGTCCGTTCCAGACGATGAAGGCGGCCCGCCGGATCTCCTCGGCATAGCGGGCCACGGTCTGCGGCCCGATGTCCAGGATCCGCCATCCGTCCGGCACCTGATCCACCGGCACCACCTGGGCCCGGGCATCCGGGGCGAACGCGTCGGCGATCACCACGTCCACCGGCAGCATCAGGCGTTCCCCGCCTTCCTGGAGGAGGCGCCGGGCGGTCTCCAGAGCCTCGTCCTCCACCAGCGAATCGCCCACCCGGTAGCCCATGGCCTTCAAGAAGGTGTTGGCCATCCCGCCGCCGATGAGCACTCGATCCGCCCGGGCGAGCAGGCTCTCGATGACCCCGATCTTATCGGAGATCTTGGCCCCCCCGAGGATCGCCACGAAAGGCCGGCCCGGGTTCGTGAGGGCCTGGCTCAGATAACGGATCTCTTTCTCCATGAGGAAGCCGGCGACGACCGGGATGAAACGGGCGATGGCTTCGACCGAGGCGTGGGCGCGATGGGCTGCGCCGAAGGCGTCGTTCACGCACAGATCCCCCAGGCGGGCCAGCCGGCGGGCGAACTCGGGGTCGTTCTTTTCCTCCTCCGGATGGAACCGGAGGTTCTCCAGCAACAGCACCTGGCCGGGCTGCAGGGCCGCAGCCATCGCCTCCACCTCCGGGCCCACGCAGTCGGGGGCCATCTGGACCGGGCGGCCCAGCAGCTCGCTCAGGCGCTCGGCCACCGGGCGAAGGCTGAAGGCCGGGTCGGGCTTCTTCGGGCGGCCCAGGTGCGACATCACGATGAGGGCCGCGCCCTGGTCGAGGAGATACTGCAGCGTGGGCAGGGTCGCCCGGATCCGCGTGTCGTCGGTCACCTTCCCATCGGCGATGGGCACGTTGAAATCCACGCGGACCAGGACCCGGCGTCCGCGGACGTCCACATCTCGCACGGTCATCTTGTTCATCGCGGATCCTCCCCGCTGAACGGAGGGCTCAGGCCCCAACAAGATCACAAACCACCTGCGCACCCCATCTCCTCATTTTACCCGGACCCCCGGAGGCGCAGGCCGTCTTCCTCCCAGGATGGGTGTGTCCCAAAATCGCAGGACAACTGCTCGCAGTTGTCCTACAAGACGGCCAGGCCCGACAAAATCGGGACACCCCAGGATCCTCCGGAAAACCCTCACTTCACATTACCGGAAGAGAGGCACAGGGACCAGTGACGAACGGAGGCCCAGTATGTGAATTTCATCACAAATCGAGGATTTGAGGGCCTGAGATGTGGAAGGGGAAGTTGCCTCCTGCTCCAGCTGGGGCTAAGATGAATCTGGAGCGGAAAGGATTTGCTTTTCCGCACAGGGGGATCTCAAGGAGAGGCCGCTCGCTGGATCCGGGACAACGGAAGGGGGGAGGGGCAGCGAGGCCGGTGAACCTGAACCGAACGAGGAGGTTGTCATGACCACAACAGCAGCCCCCCAGGAAGTGAAGTATATCGGGAAGCCGGGCGAGGTCTCCTTCGCCAAGGGCCTGGAAGGCGTGATCGTCGCGGAGTCGGTGAAAAGCTACGTGGACGGAATCGCCGGCCGCCTGATCTATCACGGGATCCCCATTGAGGTCCTCGCCGAGAAGTCCACCTTCGAAGAGACCGCCTTCCTCCTCCTCTACGACAAGCTCCCCACCGAGGACGAGCTGGATGTCTACAAGATGCGCCTCCGCCAGTATCGGGAGATCCCGGACGAGGTCTATGACTTCATCTCCCGGGCCGGGCGTCGCTACAACTTCCATCCGATGTCGGTGTTGCGCACGGCCATCTCCATGCTGGCGGCCTTCGACGACTCCGCGGAAGAGGACACGATGATCGCCCACGAACGGGAGGCCATCAAGCTGACCTCCCGCATCGCCACGGTGGTGGCCGCCATCGGGCGCGCCCGCAAGGGCCTCCCCCCGGTTCATCCCCGCCCCGACCTGAGCCACGCCGCCAATTTCCTCTACATGCTCTTCGGGGAGGAGCCGGACCCCTTCTACGCCCGGGTGATGGACGTCATCCTCATCCTTCACGCGGATCACGAGTGCAACGCCTCCACCTTCACCGTGCGGGCCATCACCTCCACCCTGAGCGACATGTATTCGGCCGTGGTGGGAGGCATCGCCGCCCTCAAGGGTCCGCTCCATGGGGGCGCGAACGAGGAAGTGATGCACATGCTTTATGAGATCGGGGAGGTGGAGAACGCGGAGGCGTGGGTGCTCCGGGCCCTGGCCCGCAAGAAGAAGATCCCCGGCTTCGGCCATCGCGTCTACAAGACCTATGACCCGCGGGCGCACATCCTCAAGCAGTATGCCCTGGAGGTCACCCGGCGGGCCGGCACGGAGAAGTGGCTGCGGATGGCGGAGGTGATCGAGCGGGTGATGATCGAGCGGCTGGGCCAGAAGGGCATCCAGCCCAACGTGGACTTCTACTCGGGCATCGTGATGGCCTCCATGGGCATCGAGACCGCCCTCTTCACCCCGATCTTCGCCGTGGGGCGCATCGCCGGCTGGGTGGCCCACGCCCTGGAACAGCGAAAGGACAACCGCATCTACCGGCCGCGCTTCTTCTACGTCGGCCCCGAGCACATGGAATACATCCCCATCGAGGAGCGCGGCTGAGCGCTTCCGGGGCCCGAAACCACAACGGGCGCGGCCTACGTGCAGGCCGCGCCCGTTTCTTTCCCGGAACGCCATCGGCAGGGTTCTTCTTCACCTCACTTGCACATCTTGTTCTCCACACAGGCCTTCTGGAGGGCTTCCATAGCCGCCTTGGCATCCCGGCTGGTCACGAAGTTAAAGATGATGTCGTTGAAGGCGGTGGCGAAGCCCTCCGGAGCAGCCGAGCCGTGGACCTCGCTCGGGATCAGCTGGTCCCGGGCGAAGTCGTCCATCGAGGACTGCAGATACACATCGAACTTGCTGCGATCGCAGTCCAGGCGAGCGCAGATGGAGCCCTTCTTGGGGTTGAAGGCCTCCTGACCCTCCTTCGAGCCGCAGACCTTCAGCCAGGCGATGGCCTGCTCCCGATGGGGGGCCTTCTTGGGCAGGCCGAAAGTGTCGGTCACCACCATGAAGAGCCCCTTGTTGTTCGGGGCAGGGACCCACCCGTAGTCCACGCCCGGCTTGGCTCCCTTCGAGAGGAAATACCCGTGGGACCAGTCCCCCATGATCGTCATGGCCGCCTTGCCGTCCAGAACCAGCTGGGTGGCTGAGTCCCAGGTGTGGGCAGCATGGTCTTCATTGACGTAATCCAGCATCCGCCCGAAGATCTCGAAGGCCTTGGCCACCTCCGGCCCCGTCCAGGGCGTCTGGCCGGTCCACAGGCCCCGGTATTTCTCCGCTCCCAGCACGCCCGCGAGGACCGTCTCGAAGAGGTGAGCGGCCTCCCACTTCAGCTTGTCCCCCAGGGCCAGCGGGGTCACCCCCTTGGCCTTGAGGGCCTCGGCCACCTGGAAGAACTCATCGAAGGTGGTGGGGGGCTGCAGGCCATACTGATCGAAGATCTTCTTGTTATACCAGAGGACGTTGCCCCGGTGGACGTTGACAGGGACGGAGTAGATCTTCCCCTCGTGGCTGACCAGGTCGATCAGCTGCTTGGGGAACTTGTCCATCCACCCCTCGCTCTTCCACAAATCCGTGATGTCCTCCATGTAGCCGGTCTTCACCCAGGTGTCGATCAGCTCCGCCCCGCCGTGGACCTGGAAGGAATCCGGCGGGTCGCCGCCCAGCATGCGGGTCTTCAGCACGGCCTTGGCCTGGGCGCCGGCGCCGCCCGCAACGGCGGCGTTGATGATCTCCACGCCCGGATATTTCTGACGATAGACGGTGAACATCGCCTCCAGCCCTTCCGCCTCCCCGCCCGCCGTCCACCAGGAGAAGATCTCCAGCTTCTTGGCTGGGGCAGGGGTGGCCGGTTGGGCGCAGGCGGCCAGGAGCAGGGTGAGGATCAGCAACAGCGCCACCCAGAGGGACCAGCGATGGGACCGGGACATGGCAACCTCCTTTTCTCAGCGGGCGAACCTCAAGGCTGAGGGGAGCCGATGGCGTTCCGGATCCTCACCTGCTATTCTAAACAGGGAAGAAGGGCTGTCAAGCCCTCTCACGCGCGCCGCATCCGCCTCCCCCTCCCCCTTCTCCTCCCGGGCCTATAAGGGTCTGGAGGTGGATCCGTAAAGCGCACTCCGACGGTATATTGATTAAACGCTGTCCAATCCCATGATCCGGAGGATGCCATGGGGCGGCGATGGTGGGTTCTATTTTGGGTCGTTTGCATGATCGGCGTCCTGGGCGGGGCACCCCGCTTCCCTTCCCCGCAGACCGTTCCCCCTGGCCGCTATGTCCCGGATGAGCTCCTGGTGAAGTTCGCCCCCGGCGCGGATCCGATGGCCCTGGCTCACGCCTTCGGGTTCCGCCTCCACCATCTCACCCGACTGGGGGTGTGGGTGGTGAAGGTTCCCCCTCAGGCGCTGGAGGCGGTGGGGACGGCTTTGAGCCGCCACCCGCTGGTGGAGTATGTGGAGCTGAACGGCATCGCCACGGCCTTCCTGGACCCCAACGATCCCTACGACAACACCTCCTGCTACAACTCCTCGAAGGCGGGCTGCGTCTCCCAGTGGGCCTGGGGGAAGATCCAGGCGTATGCGGCGTGGGATCTGGTGACCGGCTCCGGCACCGTCCGCATTGCGGTCGTCGACACCGGGATCGATAACAGCCACCCGGACCTCCCGCCGGTGGCGGATCAGTGGGACTTCGTGAACAACGATGGCATGGCGGAGGACGACAACGGTCACGGCACCCACGTGGCCGGGACCATCGGGGCTCTGACGAACAACGGGGTCGGCGTGGCGGGGATGAACTGGCAGGTCCAGCTCCTGGCCGCCAAGGTGCTGGACGCCAGCGGCTCGGGGACTTACGCCCAGGTGGCCGATGGCATCGTCTGGGCCGCTGATCACGGCGCGAAGGTCATCAACCTGAGCCTGGGCGGCTCCATCGGCTCAACGACGCTGCAGAACGCGGTGGACTACGCCTGGAACAAGGGGGCGGTGCTGGCATGCGCGGCAGGCAACAGCGGCTCCTCCGCCAAAACCTACCCGGCCGCTTATACGAACTGCATCGCCGTAGCGGCCACGGATGAGAACGACAACAAGGCCTCCTTCTCCAACTACGGCGCCAAATGGGTGGACGTCGCCGCGCCCGGCGTGCGCATCCTCTCCACCATGCCGGACACGCCGGTTTACCTGACGACCCAGTATGGCTACTTCACCACTTACGATGCGCTGAACGGCACCTCCATGGCGACGCCGCACGTGGCGGGGCTGGCCGGGCTGGTGTGGGCGACCGGCAAGTGCGCCACCAACGCATGCGTGCGCCAGCGCATCGAGGCGAACGCGGATCGCATCGCGGGCACAGGCCGCTACTGGTATTGGGGGCGTATCAACGCCTACCGGGCCGTCAGCGCCCCGTAAGCCCGCGGGATCCCGAAGCCTCGGGGGCCGGGCAGGGCCCGGAGGGCCCGCCCGGCCCCCCTTTTCCGCCTGTTCCTCCCAATGAAGAGATGGCATTTGGGTTATGATAGAATTGCAAGAGAACGGATTCCATCCCTCGCTGGAGGGAGCTTCGATGGCAGGGCACAGCAAGTGGGCGAACATCAAACATCGCAAGGCGGCCATGGACGCCAAGCGCGGGCAGCTCTTCAGTCGTCTGACCCGCGAGCTGATCGTCGCGGCCCGGGAGGGAGGGCCTGACCCGGAGACCAACCTGCGCCTGCGGCTGGCCATCGAACGGGCCCGGGCGGCGAACATGCCCAAGGAGAACATCGAGCGGGCCATCCGGCGCGGCGCCGGCCTGGAGAAGGGGGCGGAGCAGTTCGAGGAGCTGCTCTACGAAGGCTACGGCCCCCACGGGGTGGCCATCCTCGTGCGGGTGCTGACGGACAACCGGAACCGCACGGTGGCCGAGCTCCGCCGCATCTTCTCCCGCCACGGGGGGAGCCTGGCGGAATCGGGCGCGGTGATGTGGAACTTCGAGAAGAAGGGCTATATCGCCATCCGCCCCGATGGCCAGGACCCCGAGCGCATCTTCGAGATGGCCATTGAGGCAGGAGCGGAGGACGTGGAGATCAGCGAGGACCTGGTGGAGATCTACACCGCCCCGGAGGACCTCCAGGCTGTGCGCCAGGCCCTGATAGCGGCCGGCCTCACCATCGACAACGCCGAGGTCACCATGCGGCCCAAAACCCGGGTGGCCCTGGACGATCACGCCACCATGGCCGTGATGTCCCTGGTGGACGCCCTGGAGGAGCTGGACGATGTCCAGCAGGTCTACTCCAACCTGGAGATCTCCGACGAGCTGATCCGTAAATATGAGGCACAGGCCGCGTGATGCGGGTGCTGGGGATCGACCCGGGGATCGCGATCACCGGTTACGGACTGGTGGAGGAGCGGGAGGGGAGCCTGGAGGCCCTGGCCTATGGGGACATCCGGACGCCCGCGGGGGATCCGCTTCCCCAGCGTCTGCGCCAGCTCTATGAGGCCATCTGTTCTCTGATCGAAGCCCATCGCCCGGACGTCGCGGCCATCGAGCGGGTGTTCTTCGGGCGCAACGTCACCACCGCTTTCGCCGTCGGGCAGGCCCGCGGGGTCGCCCTCCTGGCCCTGGCCCAAGCCCAGATCCCCATCTACGAATACACCCCTGCGGACGTCAAACAGGCCCTGGTGGGATACGGGAGCGCCCCCAAGGCCCAGATCCAGGCGATGGTTCGCATGCTCCTTCACCTCCCGGAGATCCCCCGCCCGGACGACGTGGCCGATGCCCTGGCCGTAGCCATCTGTCACCTGAACCACGCCCGCCTCGCTGCCCTGCGCTGAGAAAGAAGGATCCGGCCCGCGAGGCCGCCCGCGGGCCCTCGCCTCCGGAGCGGAGCATGATCGGCCCGATCCTGATCGTAGAAGATCAGCCCCAGGAGGCCCAGGCGCTCTCCGAGCTGCTGCGCTGGAGCCTCCGGCCCGCCGTGGTGGCCCCCGATCTCCGCACGGCCCGGCGACGCCTGCTGGAGCTCCGCCCCTCCGTGATCATTCTGGATCTCAACCTCCCGGATGGGGATGGGCTGGCCTGGTTGAAGGAGCTGCGCAGTCGAACCTTCGGCTGGAACTTCACGATCCTGGTCATCTCCGGGCGCACGGATCCGGATCAGATCGCCGAGGCCCTGCTGGCGGGGGCGGATGACTACCTGACCAAACCCTACGCGCCCCAGGAGCTGCTGGCCCGGATCGCGGTGGCGGAGCGCCTGGCCGCGCTGCGAGCCGGGTTCCGATGGCTAACTGCTTTTCGACCTCCCCTGCCCGGCCCCGGGCGCTACGCTTCCGCCGGGATCCTGATCCTGCGCTCCCCCGAAGGGAAAGATCGGGAAGCGTTGCGGTTGGAATGGGCCCAGGGCGTCCGCCATCTGCGGCAGGCGGACGGGATGCCGCTGCCCCTCCCGGACGGAAGCCTCCTGGCCCTCTTCCTGAGCGTGGCCCGGGCGCTGGAGGCCCTTCGCTCCTTTCCCTTCCTCTGGACCGCCGTGCTCCACGTGGGCTCGGTGGAGCTGGGCTGGCTGGAAGCGCCCGGCTTCGCCGCCGGAACCATCATCGGGGAGGCGATCCGGGAAGCGCTCCGCCTGGCCGATCTGGCCCCAGCAGGGATGCGTCTGATCACGGAGGTTGCCTACGCCGCGCTGGCCTCACCGCCGCTTGCACGCCCATGGGAACCTGCCGCCCGCATCGCCGGGCTCCCCGCCCGAGAGCTCCCGGAGGGCGAACGGTAGCCCGCGCAGTGAAGATGCAAAACCCAGAGGGGGTGAGGGAATGCTTGTTCAGGTGCGGGGGATCGTGGAAGCCATCGGCAAGGATTGGGTCCGGCTGGATCTGAACGGCCTGGGGTTGCAGGTGTATGTGCCCCCCAGCGTGCTGGCGCAGGCGCGTCGAGGGGAGCCCCTCACGCTGCACACCACCTTGCTGGCCCGGGTGGAGGGCCACGGCATCACGTTCACCCTCTACGGGTTCGCCGACGAGGAGGAGCGAGAGCTTTTCGAGCAGCTGCTCACGGTGAACGGGGTGGGGCCGCGGGCGGCCCTGGCCCTCCTGAGCCTCTCCGCCCCGACGTTGCGGGCCGCCATCGCCCAGGAGCAGGTGGAGATCCTGCGGAGGGTCCCCGGCATCGGCCCCAAGACCGCCCGCTCCATCATCCTGCATCTTAAAGAGCGAATCGGCGCGGTCCCGGCTCCCGGGGCCCCGGCCGCGCGCCCCGACGACACGGAGATCATCGCGGCCCTCACCGCCCTGGGCTACAGCGTGGTGGAAGCCCAGGCCGCCCTCTCCCAGGTCCCACCCGATCCGAACCTGCCCCTGGAGGAGAAGATCCGTCTCGCCCTGAGCTACTTCGCCCGCCGGCCGGGACGGTAGCGGGGAGTGCCGTTCACCGGATCGCCTCCCGCAACCGGGCGCTGATGTAATCCATGGCGGACACCACGGCCACGATCGCCCACACCGCCGTCCCAGCCCGGTGATAGTCCGTCTGATCGATCCACAACTTGAGCTGATAGCCGATCCCTCCGCCTCCCACAAACCCCACGACGGTAGAGATGCGGATGTTGATGTCCCAGTGATAGATGATGAAGGCCAGGAACGGCAGGGTGATCTGCGGGATCACCGCATAACGGATGACCTGGAGGGGATTCGCGCCGGTGGCGGTGAGGGCCTCCACCGGGCCCGGGTCGATGGTCTCCACGACCTCGGAGAAGAGCTTGCCCAGGTTGACCACGGTGGCCACGGTGAGGGCCAGCACCCCCGCGAAGGGCCCGAAGCCCACCCAGGTGGCGAAGATCGCGGCCACCACCAGCGGCTCGATGGAGCGCACCACGTTGAGCATCGCGCGCACCAGATAATAGACCGCCGTGCCCACGGGCCCCCGGGCCGTGATGTTGCGCGCGGCCAGGAAGGAGAGGGGGGCGGCGATGAGGGTGGCCAGGGTGGTGGCCATCAGGGCCAGGAAGATCGTCTGGAGCATCAGCTCCAGGGTGCGGATCAGGGCCGGGCTCACCTGCCACTGCCCCTCCCAGCGCGCCTCCGCCTGCAGCCGGGCTCCTCCCTCCTGCGCCAGAAGAGGACGGATCTCCACCTCCAGGGTGAAGTTCCCCACCGCGTCCGTGCGGGTCCGCCCGGCCAGCAATTCGCCTCCCAGGGGCAACTGGGGGCTGGGCGCGAAGCGCCAGCGGACCACCACCTCGCTGTTCGGACGGAACCCTTCGCCCCGAACCCGGATCCGCTCCCCTGAGGCGGCGCAGGACGGGAAGAAGAGGCGGGGCCCCTCTCCCGTTGTCCTCTCCTCGGGCACGCTCCCCGCCGCGCATGGCACCTGCAACGCCCCCTCCACGCGCTGCAGGCCGCGCTCCGGGACCAGGATCTCCGGGGTGATGAAAGCGGTGAAGATCTCCCGGGCGCGCTGGGCGGCCTGGGGCTCCACGAACTTCCCCAAATCGACGCCCACCATTCGCCAGGACCAGGCATAGATCAGGAGGACGAGAAACCCGATGGCGATTCGGATCCACAGACGCGGTCGACGCATAGCGGTTCAGATCCCTCGCGGGATGCCGCAACGCCTCTCAGACGATCCGGCGGCGCACCTGAGCGCTCACGAAGTCCAGGGCCATCACCACCAGGGCGATACCGATCACCGCCGTGGCCACCTGACGATACGCGCTCAGGCGGATCCACTCGCTCAACCGAAAGCCGATCCCCCCGCCCCCCACGAACCCGATGATCGTGGACATGCGGACATTGATGTCCCAGCGGTAAACCGCAAAGGAGATGAACTCCGGCACCACCTGAGGCACCACGGCGTAACGGATGACCTGGAGGCGGGTCGCCCCGGTGGCGGTGAGGGCCTCCACCGGCCCCGGATCGATGTGCTCCACCACCTCGGAGAAAAGCTTCCCCAGGGCGGCGATGGAGTGGACCATCAGGGCCAGCATCCCGGCGAAAGAGCCCAGGCCCACCCAGACCACGAACACGATCCCGAAGATCAGAGGCTCCACGGACCGGACGATGTTGAAGAAAGCCCGCATCCCGTAATAGATCAGGCGGGTGGGAAGGGAGCCTCCCATCAGGTTGCGCGCAGCCAGGAACGACAAGGGGGCCGCGATGAGCACAGCGAAGGTGGTGGCCAGCAGGGCGATGGCCACCGTCTCCCCCATCTTCTCCGCCACCTCCAGCAGGGCCTCGCTGGGCCGCGGGCCTCCGATCACCCGCACCGTGTGGATCTCCAGGAAGTGGGTCTGGGACTGGCCGGGGGGCGGCTCGAACCCGGGAGGAACCGCGCGGGGAGCCAGGAAGGCGACTCGAAAGCGTCCGGCCCCATCCGCCTGCACCGACAGAGGGCGCCCTCCCTGCAGGATCCGCTGGCGCTCGCCGATGGGATTCACCCACCAGAGCTCCAGCGGGACTCCGGGCGGGAAGCCCTCCCCTTCCAGGGTCAGCGCGTCGCCAGCCTGGGCGCAACCAGCGGAGAGCCGGGCCTCCATCCCCTCGCGAACGGTCACCGGCTGGGGCGCGCTCCGACACGGGACCTCCACCAGGATCCGGAGCACCTGTCGCTCCGTGGGATAGGTCAGGAGATCGGGTTGGGTCAGGGCGACCAGATAGGGGCGCATCTTCTCGAAGCGCACGAAAGGGGCGCGCAGGTCGATCTCCGTGACCTCCCAGCCCACCGCGTAGAGGACGGCCAGCGCGGCCAGGGTGGCGGGCCACAGACGGGGCCGCCGGCCGCTGAGCCGCCGCCAGGCGTCATAGATCGTCCCCAGCCCCCACAGCCCCACCCCCAGCCACAGCCCGGGATGCCCGCGCCATCCCGCCAGCCCGATCAGAGCCAGGGAGACACCCACCCAGACCGCGGCCATGGATCGCTGACCCAGGGCCTGATAGGCCAGCGCCGGGAGAAGGGCATACCCGCGCGGAGGACGCCGCTCAGCCGCCAATGCGCTCGGCCTCCTGACCGTAGATCTCCTTGAACCGGCGGTCATCGATCTCGTCCGGCCGCCCGTCGAACACCTTGATCCCATCCTTCAGCCCGATCACCCGGGTCGCGTAACGATGGACCAGATCCAGGAAGTGCAGGCTGCAGAGGACAGTGACGCCGTCCTTCCGGTTCAGCTCTTCGATGTAGCGGAGGATCGAATGGGCAAGGACGGGATCCAGGCTGGCGACCGGCTCGTCGGCCAGGAGCAGGCGGGGCTCCTGCATCAGAGCGCGGGCGATGCCGACCCGCTGCTGCTGGCCACCGGAGAGCTCGTCGGCTCGTTTGTCGGCGAGATCCGCCAGCCCCACCCGCTCCAGGGCCCGCATCGCCCGCTGCACCTCAGAAGGAGGAAAGTAGCCCAGCAGGCTGAGCCAGGGGTTGACATATCCCAGACGGCCTGCGAGGACGTTGGTGAGGACGGTCGCCCGTTTCACCAGGTTGAACTGCTGGAAGATCATGCCGATTTGGCGCCGGATCTTCCGCAGCTCCCGGGGGGAGGCGGCGGTGATGTCGATCCCGTTCCAGATCACCCGGCCGGAGGTGGGCTCGATCAGGCGGTTGATGCAGCGCAGCAGCGTGCTCTTCCCCGCCCCGCTGAGCCCGATGATGGCCACGAACTCCCCATCCTCCACCGTGAAGCTGACCTCATGCAGCGCCCGCGTCCCATCCGGATAGATCTTGGTCAAACGCTCCACAATCAGCGGCATGGGAGGTGCCCCCGGATCTCTCGGGGTCGGGTCGGGGAGAACATCGGGATTTTCCTCATCGCATGGGCGGAAGGACCCGGCGGAGGGATCCCCGGATCCGACAGGCGGGGGACCGGGAGGCCGGTCCCCCGCTTCGGGATCACTTGGCCGGCTTCACCAGATCCTCCAGCTTGTAGCCGGAGGCGCTCAGCTGAGCCCGGAACTCATCGTAGAAGGAGTCGTCCACCTTCTGCAGGCCCTCGATCTGATAGACCGTCTTCAGGGCCTGCTTGCCCTCCTCCG
>Ga0079997_140826_pt1 | contig 28718 bp, 21 predicted proteins | sample PerSpoCPS_CMetaG_FD_69200 | JGI IMG/M metagenome (GOLD analysis project Ga0079997, IMG submission 69200) | Archaeal communities from Yellowstone National Park, Wyoming, USA - Perpetual Spouter C (PS_C) MetaG (SPADES assembly) (version 2) | ecosystem: Environmental > Aquatic > Thermal springs >... | reverse complement strand
GTGAAGAGCACCACGCACCGCCCTTTGCCCCGCTATCGTTAACGGGCATGGGCGTTTTGGGCTTGATGACAACTTACCCGAAGTGGAAGCCAGAAACTGAAGAGGGTTAATGGGTTCGCCAGTCATCTTCGGCTGCAAATTGTGTCAAGGAGTAGGTGAATGAAGTCTGCGGCAAGGATGCCCGCAAAGAAACTGAGCCAATTTTGTCCAACGGAGAAGTTAAACTGCAAGCGGTAACCGAGGGCATCAAAAAGCCACAAGCCCAAACCTGCTAATGCAGCCAAGTAAAGAACCCTTGTGAGCGCACCCAAGAGCGGGCGATGTGATAGACCGCGATGTGGGAAAAGCCAAGCGTATGGCAGCCAAATCACACGCAAAATGCCCCAACGGCGCGAAGGGCGGCTCGTTGCCAAATCCAAATCGGGCGTCAACCAAAATGTGCCAACCAGATACCCGACGGCAAAAGGAAGTTTGTGCAAAGACTCCGGCAAGAAATACAAAGTTGGTGGCAGCGCTAACAAGTTCACGGTCTCATGGACTCGCCCTGACGGCACTTCTGTCACCCCTGACTGGTGAGCGGAAAGTTTCAAGCAGCGAAAGGAAAAACACTCCACCAACGCAAACCAACGCCATCCCGACGACTTCCATCCCACTGTCGTTCAAGACCAAGCCAGCCAATGAGCCGAGAAAAACAGCATCAAAAGTTGGCTTCAATTGAGCGAACAAATTGCTTTGCTTAACCAACTTTGCCGCAGCAATTTGGAAGGCGACAAAGACCGAAAGCGCAAAAAAGTTTAGCGGCGTCCGAACGAAGAATTCCCACAGCAGTGTCAATTTCCGAAGAACCATCTCCACCAACGCTCCGCCCCCAACACTGCGCACTCGTTGAATCAGTGCCCCAAAGTGTGCCTGTTGGTCAGCGGGGACGAAACTTTCGGCAATAATGAGAGCAAAGAGAGTCAAGACCGATGCTGCCAGACTCAGGGCAGCGACTTTGCCCCACGATGGCTTTGGATTGCCGATGAGTTCCCAAGCAGCGGCAAAACCAATTGCCAAAGTCAGAGCGCCGCCGAAATTTGCGCCCCAAAGCGAAAAGCCCATCAGCAAAGGCGAAGCGAGCAACCAAACCGAAACGAAACGCTTAGGAAGCGCCAACAAACTCCAAGCGAAAATCGTCCCCGCAAGGACTATGCCCACTCCTGAGTTGGTGATGCCGAAATATCGCCAGCCACTGGTCGGATAATGTCCCAAAGGTGTCGCCCAGTAAAGCGGGACACCAAACAGTGCGACTATCGCCGAGAAAGCACAAATCAAACCCGCCGCCTTCAGCGAAGTAGGGAAAGGTGTAGCGCTAAGTTTTTTCGCCAGCAACAAAGCGAGCAACCCCAACAGACTGACTGTTGCCAACATTTGAAAAGCGCTTGCGACACCGCTTCGGTGAGGCAATTGAGCGACAAGGAACAACGATGCTGGAATTGACATCCCAGAGATGACAAAGAAATTTGCAGCGGGAGAGACAAGGTCGCTCAGACCCTGCCGACTTGTAAGCAAGGAGAAAGCGGATGCCAAGGCAGTTAAAGCGACGGCAATAACGACGAAAGTTGCGATGGCGAAGGAAAGGGCAGGTAAATCCTGCAAGGGCTTCACGCTTCTTTCATCAAGCCAATGCAAGTAAGCCAATCGGTCATTGACGGATGTGTCAATTTGCATCACCCTACCCGTCACTTCGGCGGGAATAGGGATTGACAATTGAGCCAGCAGTGTGGGGGCAAAGTCAACGGACGAGACCAAACCGATGCGCCGAGTCGTCGTTGAGGTTAAAAGCCCTGAAGGGACATTTTTGCCGAAAACCAAAATCGGCGTCAATCTTCGGTTCATCCAGTCAGTCCGAGACGAATTGGGCACTAAAATCCACAAACACGCTTCTTCGGTCAATTGGACGAGAAGTTCACGGGCAACGGTTGGCAGTTGACTTTTGGTGGCGGAAACGAATATGACCTGCGGAGTTCGGTTGGGATTTGGGGAAGCCCGCACTTTACCGAGAATTGCCTTTAGAAAACCATTGCCGTGCAGGGCAACCGAAACATTTCCTTGACTCAGCCATTCGCCCAATTTTGCTCGCTCGTTTGCCTTTGCTCTTTTCCCGCTTCCCAAAGTCACCAACACACCTTTTCCGCCGGCTAATTCAGCCGATGCTCCGCTGAGCAAACCGATAGCACTTTCCCTCAACAAAGTGGCGATTGGCTCATCCATCTGCTCCAAATCCCGCAACTCAACTCCTTCACAAAGGATGACAAAAATCCGCTGTGCCTTTGGCAAGGATTTTAAGCCCTGCGAGCCGCAAGCGATTGAGACGAGAAAAAGACCAACAACAATTGTCAACCCAAGCCGTAACATAACTCCCATCACCAAACCAAGTTTGCCGAACCATTGGAGAAGGCGACACAGCAAGTTTGAATTGAAGTCATCACGATTTTGCCTTGACATTACCGATAAGGTTCAACCCCACCGCCTCCGTCAGCGCAGCAAAGGGAAAAACGACTTGGCTTTATGTCTTCTACTCTTGCCAAGCGGGTGGCGAGCCTTACGATTTCCGATACAAGCGCATCAGAACAATGAGGCGACGGGTCACGAGTGAAGATTTGCAGCAGTATCGCAGGCTACTGTCCAACGAAACTTGTATTGATGGGCAAAAATTGGGTCACTTGCGCTTACTTGCTTGCCGACGGCACTTCACTGAAGTTCAACCAAACGCCCGAGAAAGTCGTCGTGAAGTTACCGAGTTCCGCTCCAGACCCGATAGCGTCGGTGGTGGTTTTAGAAATCGATTAGGTGTCAGTTCAGACACTTGTCATCTTTTCCAATTGCCGTAACTCGTCCAAGTTCGCTTTGATTTTCGCACAAGCGTCCAAAATGGCTTGACAATTTTTCCTGTCAAGGAGCACATGGTTGCTCAAAGTGATTTGCTCGTGAGCGCAAATCCTTTCGGCATTTGGGCAAGGCAGGACTCGGTGAGGGACACCGCTTTGAGTGTAACTTGGGTTTTTGTAAACGGGAACTCCGTAGCCGGCAAAGGCAGGGATGCCCTCGGCTCTCAACGCTTTCAAAAACACATCGCGGTGAATGCCACCGAACTCGGCAGGGTTGTAGCGAATGACGAAAAAGTAGTAGCCACGCTGAGTTATTCGTTCGTCAGGTTTAAGTGTCTTCAACCCCAACTCTGCCAACTGTTCTGCCAACCATGTCCCGTTCTCCATTCGTCGCTTAGTTTGCTCTGGAAGCCGTTTTAACTGTGCCCGCAAAATCGCACCTTGCCATTCGCTTAACCTAAAGTTGCCACCAATGATGTGATGTTCGTATCGCCCAACGCCTTTGGGACGACCACAGTTGTGAAAAGCCCAGATGAGTTCGGCGAGGTCAGGGTCATCAGTGACAATCGCCCCGCCTTCCCCTGCTGTCAAACTTTTGCTCTGTTGGAAACTGAAACAACCGCAAGTGATGTGAGCACCAACTTTGCGACCACGCCACTCAGTCCCTTGAGCGTGGGCGCAATCTTCCACGACGGGTAAGCCATGTTTTTGGGCAATGACTTTTACCCTGTCAAGGTCACAAGGATAGCCAGCGTAGTGAACCACACAAATCGCTTTCGTCTTTTCCGTGATCGCCGCTTCAATTGCCTCGGAGTCAATCTGGTAGGTCTCAGGGTCAATGTCAACGAAGACGGGAACACCGCCACAAAGCACAACAGCATCTGAAGTCGCTATGAAAGTAACTGCTGGCACAATCACTTCATCGCCGTGCTTGATCCCCAATGCCCAGAAGGCAACCATCAAGGCAACCGTTCCGTTGCACACAGCGACGCAATAACGAGCATCGTGGTAGTTAGCCCATTCCTTTTCAAACTGAGCGACCTCACTTTCTTCTTCTGGAACGCCGAAACGCCACCACTCGCCCCTTTCAAGGACTCTCAAAATCGCCTGTCGTTCTTCTTCGCCAAATTCAGGCCAGACCACTTTCAACCCCTCTGGCGCCACAGGTGTGCCACCTAACGCCGCCAAATTAGCCATTGTCAACACCTCCTGAACTCACCAAACTAATTAAGCGAGCCACTCAAACTGTAGCGCCTTCAACCGAAAGGCGAAACTGTCCTAAAAGTCGCGAACGAGCGCAGGGCTAAAGGGAGTGGATGCGAGATGACGCCGAGACAAGCGTTCGTTGCTGCATTCTTTGGTGAAGCGAAGGAGAAAGTCCCAGTCTATGAACAGGCATTTGCATCCGATGTGGCATCAAAGATTCTCGGTCGGGAAGCGGCAACTGGCGGAGCCATGTTGCGCTATCAAGAAGCGGTTGCAGGGGTTAAAGGCGAGAGCGCTTATCGCGAGTTTATTGAAAAGGTCAAGCAAGACAAAAGGGATTTGCACAGGCTACTCGGTTTCGGGGCTATCTCACGACACTGGTTACTTGGTCGCCCCACATTGCAGGTCAGCGAATTTGAGTTTCTCTACGGTGACCCCAATGGGCATTGGGTAATCTATCGCTATGACCCAATCGCTAAAACCTACGATGCCGCTAAGTATAGCCACCCTCCTATCTGGAGCGGCGAGGAAAGGATCAAGGAAGCGATTGATGCAAAGTGGAAAGCCGTTGAGGACTGGAACGAGAACGGAAGGGAAATTTTTGAAAGCGAAGTCAAGGAATGGATTCAATTCGCAGGCGACGAGTTTGAACTCGTTTGGAATGCTGCGGGGCTTCATGTCCCGATAAACGAAGAGTGGCTGACGGCTTGCGCCCTTGTCCCTGAACTTGTCGGCGAATATCTGAAGGCTCAAGCAGCATTGGGCTGTCTTCAACTCGAAAGCCTCGCAAGACTTGGCGTCAGGATTGTTTGGGGAGGCGGAGATTTGGCTGACAATCACGGTCCAGTTTACGGACCGAAATTCTTCAGGCGATATGTTTTGCCTTGCTACAAGCAAATCGCTGATTGTGCACGAAAACTTGGGCTGAAATACCTTTTCCGAAGTGACGGGAACATTTGGAGCATAGCCGATGACTTGTTCGTTGAGGCGGGAATTGAAGGCTACGGTGAAATTGACTACGATGCAGGGATGAGGATACCTGAATTGCAAGAGCGCTATCCTAACCTGACTTGTTGGGGCAATGTCAGTTGCAAACTGCTTAGGCTTGGGACGCCGTCGCAGGTCAAAGACTGCGCAGCACAAATCGTTGAGCGATGCAAAAATCGCGGTCGGCTGATACTTGGCTCAAGTAACGCCATTCTCCCTGGAACTCCACTAGAAAACTACTTTGCGCTCCTTGAGGCAGCAAATTTTTGAAATAGCTACAACCCATCTTCGGTGCTATGAGATGAAAGAGTAACATCAATCCGGCGTTTGCCTTTACACTAATGTCTATTGGCTCACAGTAGAAAATTGCCCAGTGTCGTTCACCGTCCCATTTCTTAGTTCGCATGGCTTATCCCTCCTTATCCATTTCTTTTAAGGTGGCAACTTGGGTTAGCCTTAATCTGACATCCGATCAAGCGGAAAGATATTGACTTCGGTTCTGTTTTGTCTTATATTTTCCTTCTGATCAAGGCGTTGTCGAGTAGTGAATGACAATTGCATTGTTCTATAGCCGATACCCACTTTGAGGTTATAATTGTCAAGGTGTCAAAATTGGCTTGAAATTGGAAATTTTGTTGTCATTTTCATTAGCAAGCGGGCGGTTAGCTCAGTGGGAGAGCGTCGGCTTTACAAGCCGAAGGTCGCAGGTTCGATCCCTGCACCGCCCACCATTGAAGATAACTGAGAAAATTCACGATTTTTAGCCCATTTTAAGACCTTGACAGTCCACTGAAAAGTGATCCTAAGATATGGGTTCATACTGAAGGTAGCAAGAATTGGTTCTGAATCGAAAGATGTCAATCCCAGAGACACAAAACCCGTCAAGATTCTGTCAACCATCACCTGTTGGCTAATCCTATGCAGAGTTCGCTCAAAGTGTTCACGGTTACGGCAATTTGTCTTGAATGATCATGCCAAAAGCAACAGCGCAATACCAACCTGAAAACTCGCTTGGAATCAAAAGAACCAAAGATGCCTAAATTTGATACTCTCTCACAGTAACACTCAAGTTGTCAAGACAACGAATACGATGAGACACAACTTCGCATGTGACGCCATGAAGTGACCTGCAACGCAAGCGTGAGTTGCATTTGCTTATTGACAGGATTAGAAATCGTTCTGAACCAATCATGCTTAGCGCTCTACGCCGATAATCCTTGTTGATGACTGATTACGATAGCCTAATTGCGCTTGTCTGTTTGCAACTGACCTACAAGCAGCGCACAGGCGACACAGCCCAGTTGACGCCCTTTCATTAGCACTGAAGTTGCCAAGACAAAGAATACGATAAAAATCAGAACTTGCTCACCTGTTGTGGCAGACCAGTTCTGTAAGACTTAACCGCTGTCTCCAAAACAGCAACAGTCTTTGCTCCATCCCTTACATCAACAATTGGTCTTCTACCTTCCCTCACACAATCAACAAAATGCCCTATCTCCTCGTCAATCGGCTTCACGGAAGTCAAGAACGGAACCTTTACATATCCTGCCTTTCCAATTGGTCTTCCCGGCAAACCCTCATCAATGTAAGCATACCAATTTTCTTCCTTAACCTTAATTGTTCCCTTTGACCCGCAAAGTGTCAGGGAGACACCCAATCCACCTTTTATGCCTATGTTGACCCAAACCTTACCTATCGCTTCATTCTCAAATCTCATCAACGAAACTACTTGGTCAGGAAGAGAAAACTCAGGCAAATTTCCAGCGGCGATGTGATTTCGCCCGTGACCTAAACCGATGACTGCTACTTTCATAGTTCTCGCCTCGCCCTTTCGTTTTGCTTCGCAATTGCCCAGTGGGTGAACTTACGCTGACCCTAATTATGATGCCCTTGTATCCTGTCGCTGCTGGGTAAAAGCGTCGCTTGAAGCGTTACACAAGGCGGTGAGTTGAAAAATGCCTGAAAATCTCGTGGATACAAAAAGAAAAAGTGGCTGGGGCGCCTGGCATCGAACCAGGGACCTCGGGATCCAAAGTCCCGCGCGCTACCAACTGCGCCACGCCCCAGCGGCAAGGGAATTTATAGCACATTTTGGCGCTTTTGTGAAGGGATTGAAATTGGGTTTGGGAGGGTGAGACTGCTGCCGAGCAGATTGAGTGCCTGCCTTCAATGGTTGAGTACGATGAACTCGTTAGCAATGAGAAGCCCCTTGTCCCTCAAGCGTCGCTCCTCTTCTTCTGCTTCTGACTCCAGCAATTCGCGATGTTTCGCATAGTAATCCAACGCTTCATAAACCGCATCAACGGGCAGGTTAAAACCCTGAGCAACCTCTTCAGGAGTCATCTTGTTTGCCCACATCCAACACAAAAGTTGCCAGACAGTCATGTTGCGACCTTTAATCCAAAGTTGCTTCCGCCACGAGTGAGGGCGTGGCTCCAAGTAGCGGTAAGTCACTTCGGTCGTTTCTGCCATAAAGCATCACCTGCCCAACAGTGTAACGCAGCCGAAAAGTTGCTGTGGTGTTTGAAGTTACTGGGTTGTAATCCAAAGAGCGAAATCGCGTCCCAAATCGGGCAAACTAAGGAGCAACCTGCCTTGACGGCACTGGGCTTGCCAATTTGATGCCACCATTCCCCTCCATGTGTCCCACAAGACGATGCGATATTTGCCGTCTTTAAGCCCCAAAACTTCAAACCTCAAGCCCTTGAGAGGCTTCAACTCGCTTTTTGTCTCTTGTTCGCTCTTCCTTTCGTTCTGGAAGTTGCTCTGCAGGTTGTGCACCCAAATCAGTGCTGCCGTTTCCGTCTGAATCCCAACAATGTCAACCTCAGGGAACTTCAGGTCACGGTAAGGCGAGAAGCGAATTTGTGTGATGGTGCACCAGTCAGCGCCTTGATTGTCAACCTCAATCGTGTGCTTGCCTTTCGGCACTGGCACAACGAACTCTCGGTCGTAAACATAATCCCACTTCCGCCACTGCTCAATCCAACGCTTTTCTCGGTAACTTCCCTCTCGGTAAATTCGCCCTTGTTCGTCCTTTCGCTCTTGCCCTTCAGGTAACTCCTGTCGCCAAACTTCCTTGTCGTCAATGCGGACAATCAAAACTGCTCCCGACGAAACTGTTCCAACTTGGATTGCCACCACTCCGTCTTGCGGGAAGTCCACGACGAACTTAGGCGGTCTGTAAAGGTCGGGTTTGCTGGGCGAGAAAAGGAACACGCTTGTCTCTCCGTTGCTTTCAACTTTGCCGTTGCGGTGAAGCACGAAAGTGTCACCTGTCGGTCGCTGCCAACCAAGCGTTGGCGTGAAAACAAAATCGCCAAATTGTTGCTCAAGGGACGGAACATCGGCGATGGGGTCAGTGTGCCTCAACGGTCGCCAATTTTGTAGCCATGCCCTTCCGACCAATCGCACGAATCCGGCGACGGGGCGGAAGTGATGCCACAAGTTCAAGCCATCAATGTAGTTGTCCCAATACCAAACGCAAGCTGTTCCCATTCCACCGCTCATCAGCGATGCCCACATGCCGTTGTGCCAATGCAGGGCGTTACCTTTCGGGTCATAAGTTAAGTCGCTGGTTCTCCAATCTATGCCAAATTCGCCGAGCAAAAATGGCTTACGGTAGCGCTCAAGGTGGTAGCGATGGATATTGACAATTGTCGTCACGCAATCCCGTTGGCTGCCGTCGCCATACCAGTGAGTTTGCGAAAAATCCATCTCGGGCAACTGCCAAACTTCATCGTCGCCGTAAGTTGTCGTGAGCAAGTGACCGTAAGGGTCAATGCTGCGGACGAACTGAGCCATCTCCTTTACCCAGTGGGCAGGGGCATGAACTTCGTTCCAAAACTCAAACGCCAAAACATTAGGGCTGTGAGCATATCTGGCGATGATGTAGCGAAGCCGTTGCTTGTAAAATCGCCTCGCCTCAGGGTTGGTCCAGAAGTCAGCAGGTTTGTCGCAAGGACCGCCGTTTTTACGGTTGTATGGGTTTTTGTCCCAAGCCTGCTCACCGAAGTAAAGTTGCCTGTCCGCCAATTCGCCGTGATAGCCGAGACACAACATCAGGTAGATGCCGTTTCGCTCTGCGATACGGATGAGTTCATCAATTCGCCAAGCGTTGTCAAGGGCATATTTGCCAAGCCCAAGATACACGCCGTTTCCGTCACCGGGAGTCCACTCAAGCCCCATGTTCCAGCGGACGAGCCAAATTCGGGCAAAGTTAGCGCCGTTCTTTCGCATCGCTTCAAACCATCGCTCGTAGGCGCTCAAGTTGTTCCCTGACCAACAGACATTCAAGCCGACAGGGATGAAGGGCGTTCCGTCTTCAAACTGCAAATGCCAAAACCTGCCCCGTCGCACAAACCCTTTTGCCTGTGGATTTGGCAAAACTTTCAGCGTTAACCACTGTGATGCTTCCTTCTCCGTATCTCCGTTTCTCCGCTTCACCGTTTCACCCGTCTCTTGTCCCTTGTCCCCTGTCCCGTGTCCCATCGCAACGATGCGGTAGCGATAAGTCCCAACTTCCACCGGCGTGAAACGGATAGCGAAGTAGGGTGAGCCAACTTTCCGCAAAATTTCCTTGCCATCTCTAACCATCCGTTCAAAGTCTTGAGTGAAGAAACCGGGCACGGTGATGCGCTTGCCTGAAGGGGCAATGAATTCGGCTTCAACATTGATTTGCTCTGGGTCAAAAGGATTGTCATAGGTGGCATCCAAGTCAATTCGCACCTCAAGCAACTCATATTGGCGCAAACTTTGAGCGTTGGGCGTAATCGCTTTCAACCGAAGCGGTGCTCGTTTTTGGAGGGTGAAAGTTCGCTCCCGTTCCGCTCGTTCCTTCACTTCCGAAACCCACTTCTTCGCATCCTCAGCGCCCAGCGCCACCAACTTCAACTTTGAAGCCACTTTTTCGCCAACGCGTAACTTCCCGAACTTCAGGTGCAACTGCAACTCAAAGGCGTTCATCCCAAAGCGTCGGTCATCTTGCAAGTTGATGCCGGCAAGGTTGCTTTCCCGCAAGTCAAAAAGCAACGCCCCAGACTGCAACGCCCACAGGAAATGCGAGACTTGGCTTCGCCCGAAAAGGTGGTAGGGTTCGGGGAGAGTTTCGGGGAAGTTGCCGCTCCAAACCTCATGGTTGAACTCGTCAAAAGCAACCCAAATCGCTTTGCCAGCGGCGACTTCCGTCGGCAAAAAGCAGCGAAGCATCAAGGTTTCAAGCGAAACCTCTGTCCTCGGTCGGAACTCATAAGCCAAGACGATTTCGTTTGCCTTGACGGTTGCCTTCTGGACGAAATCAACCTCTGCGCCATCGCCGCGCAAAGTTCCGCTCCAAACTTGTTCTCCGTTGGCTTTGAAAGTAACCTTGACAGTTTCTGGGTTAAGTTGGTCGGCGTAACTGCCTTGCCAGCCGGGCTTGACGAGGACGACGCCGAAATTTTGAAGGAGCAAGGAGTTGGCAAAAGACAAGCGGCTGACTGCCCCTGTAGGTGTGAAAGACCATTGAGGCTTTTGCCCCTCCAAACAAGCCAACATTGCGACGGAAGCAAACAACACCCACATACCCTCTCACCCCTCAGTCAAAGTAAAGGGCGGCTCGGGTTGAGCCGCCCGAAACTCCACACGGAAAGCGGCAAAGGTCTCAGGTCGTTCCGAGCCTCACAAAAATCACGATGCAGCCTTTGCTTTTTCGCCCTCCCAATCGGAGATGCCCTTTCGGACTTCTTCCGCACTCTGGTGAAGGGCTTTCAGTTCTTCCTCGGTCAGTTTCAGTTCCACGATTCGCTCCACGCCGTTTTTGCCCAAAATGACGGGCACGCCTATAAAGACATCGTTCAAGCCATACTCGCCTTTGAGAAGCACGCTGCAAGGCATGAGCCTCTTCTTGTCCCGGACAATCGCTTCAACCATCTCGGCGACTGCTGCTCCCGGTGCGTAATAGGCGCTGCCTGTCTTGAGCAGGTTGACAATTTCTGTGCCAGCCTTTCGGGTTCGGTCGTTGATTCGCTCAATGGTTTCAGGTGGCAGAAGTTCTGTGATGGGAACTCCTGAGACAGTTGTGTAGCGCGGCAAAGGCACCATTTGGTCGCCGTGTGAACCCAAGACCATTGCTTGCACATCCTTCACCGAAACGCCGAGTTCCTGTGCGACGAAGTAGCGCATCCTGATTGAATCCAAAACCCCAGCCTGTCCCATGACCCGTTCGCGTGGGAAACCAGTGACCTTCCAAGCCACATAGGTCATGACATCAAGGGGGTTGGTCACGACGATGACGATGGAATTGGGGGCTAACTCGCGGATGTGGTTTGAAATGGTCTCCACGATGCCAGCGTTGGTCATGAGCAAGTCCATGCGGGTCATCCCCGGCTTTCGCGGGACACCGGCAGTGATGACGACGACATCGCTGTCTTTGATGACACTGTAATCGTTCGTTTTGCCGATAAGCGCGACATCAAATCCGTCAAGGGGTGAAGATTCTGCCATGTCCAACGCTTTCCCTTCGGCGACAAACTCCACGACATCAACGAGAACGATGTCGCCCAACTCCTTTTGAGCCATCTTCAGCGCAGCCGATGACCCAACCATCCCTGCACCTACAACAGCAATCTTGGGCTTCTCCAACATCTTGCATCCTCCCCCTTCGTGAGTGCGTTATTCTTAGCGGCATTCAGCCGCTTCCCGACCTGATTGTTCGCTCCATAACGCCCTTGCCTTCCCTTCGCCCCTCAGACAATCTCCAACATCCGTTCAATTGCCCTACGGGCTCGGTCAGCAATTTCAGGCGGAACAGTGACCTCATAGACCATATCGCGCAAACTGCGGTAAACCTTGGGCAGCGTGATGGTCTTCATGTATTCGCAAATGGCATCTTCCTTGACTGGCACGAAACGCTTGTGAGGCGCTTCCTTACGCATGCGGTGCAAGATGCCGACTTCTGTGGCGACAAGGTGAGTTGGGGCGGGTGAAGTGCGGACATGGCGAACCATCCCGCTGGTGCTGTAAATGAAGGTGCGGTCAGCAGGCAATTCACCTTCAGCGAGGGCATACATGCACTGACTTATGCAACCGCATTCGGGGTGAAGGAGCAGGTCAGCATCAGGGTAGCAGTCAAATAAGCCTTGTATGTCTTCTGGACGGATGCCTGCGTGAACATGGCACTCTCCAGGCCACAGATACATCCTCCGTCCAGTCATACGCTGAACATAAGCGCCCAAAAACATGTCCGGCAGGAAAAGGATTTCTTGGTCAGGCGGTAACGATTGGACCACCTTGACAGCATTGGCAGAAGTGCAGCAATAGTCTACTTCAGCTTTCACCTCCGCTGTGGTGTTGATGTAGGCGACGACGATGGCATCGGGGTGTCTTTCCTTCCAGCGACGAACTTGTTCGGCGGTAACTGTAGCCGCTAAGGAGCAACCTGCCTCGGGGTCGGGAATCAGCACTTTTTTGTCGGGGCAAAGGATGGCAGCAGTTTCAGCCATGAAGTGGACGCCGCAAAAAACGATGACATCGGCATCGGTTTGTGCTGCTTGGCGGGACAACTCCAAAGAGTCGCCAACGAAATCGGCAAGGTCTTGAATGACTGGCAACTGGTAGTTGTGAGCCAAGATGACAGCGTTTCGCTCCTTGCGCAACCGATTGATGCCCTCAATAAGTTGCTCTTCGGTCATGTTCCGTATCTCTTCGTCCCGCTCAATCGCTCTCGTCGCCTCAGTATCTGCAACGGAAGGTCTCTGCTTGACAGGAAGCAAGTCTGTTTCCAGCATGTCAGATCAACTCCTTCGCAAAGCGAAACACTGATTTGCCGTCTATAAAGCATAGCACAATTGCGCTTACTCAAAGAGCGTCACGGTAACGGTTTTGCCTGCTTCAAGGTGAGTCACTTCTTCTGGGATGACGATGAAGCCGTCGGCGTGGGAAAGGCTGGTGATGGTTGAAGATTCCTTGTAAGCCCTTTCAGCCCAGCCGTTCCGGAGCCTGACAGGCGAAAAATCGTGGGAGGGCGAGTCTCATGCCGAGCAGAAAACGGCAGTGAGTAGCGAATGGCGAGTAGCGAATAGTGAACGGCGAACGGCGACTGGCGATTAGCGACTGGCGACTGGTGAAACGGCAGCAAACGGCGATTAGCGAATAGCGAGTGGCGAACGGAAAACGGCTTTGACCACCCACCCGAGGTGGGTGGCTACGAATTCAAAGCAGGCTAACTGAAAGTTGCGAGTTGCGGGTTGCGCGTTCAGAGAAAAAGCCCTAACCCTCAACTCTCAACCCTCAACGCGCAACCCAAATAGCAGGCTTCGTTTTCGTAGCCACCGACTTCAGCCAAAACGGCAGCGAGTGGCGAGTAGCGAATAGCGAATGGTTTTCTGGAGGGCGGTGCTACCGCACTGCCGAAAAATTTTCGGCGCATCAGGAGATGCGCCCTCCAGTTTTGCCAAACTTTGGAGGGTCGGGCTCCTGCCCGACCGAAAAATTTCAGCACGGCAGTGACCGTGCCCTGCGATTTTTCACCGAATGAATTCGGCGCTCAGGAAAAATCCGTCATCAACCACTGGCTAAAGCCAGTGGCATGGGCAGAAAAATCGTGAAAGGCTCGCTTCTCCATCCATTTTCGCACCCAGCACTCCGCACCATTTCTTTGCACTCATGAACGCTTACACGCCTGCACGCTTGCACGCAGGATCGTAGTTGATGACGCAGAAACTGAGCGCCGACTTTAGTCGGCAGATTTTCTCAAAACTGCAGGGTAAGTGCTGCTCTCAGGACCGATGCCGAGTAATCCTGTTCAGGTCGGTCGCCCTTCCGCTTCGTCATCGTCCAGACGAGACCGAAGCCAATGTTGCGGGTGAAATTGTAGGTCAAGTCAGCCTCAATTTCGGTGACACGGTAGCGACCTCCGAAAACCCCTGCTGGGCTGCGATTTTGCAACCTCGCTGCTCGGATTCTCAGCGGGATTCGTTTGGTGATCGGAACTTGCAAACTCGCAGTGATGGCGCTGTAGTTCGTCTCCTCAAGTTGCGGGACTCTGTTGATGACCCTCAAGTTTTGCATCCGAAGCCTTTGGTAGTTGAGCGAAAAGTTCAAGCCCTGATAATCGCCCCAAGTCAACCCGAACATGCCCATCAGTGTCAACGAATCGTTCAACTCTTCAAGGTAGGTGTTGCGGCTGCGGGTGAACTGTGCGAACAGGTTGAGTTTTCGGGAGACCTGCCAAGAGCCGCTCAAACTCAAATCCTTCTGCCTCAAACTTCCCACCAACTCCGAACCTTTGTCGGAGTTCATCACCAAATCCGCTGAAAGGACAAGCCTTTGCATTGGCGTCCACTGGACGCCGAAAGTTGTAACCGTGCTTTCGTTACCCCTTCGGGTCAAAGTCGGTGAAGGGTTAGGGTTGGGGAAGATTTGCCTCATCCTGCTGCGGGGCGTCTCCCAAGTTGACCAACCAGAATTGTCCCAGCCAGTTGAAGTTCCCCAACCGCTTGAACCTGAAGTTCCCCATGAACCTGAAGTGCCACTCCAGCCGTAACTTGGTCTCGTTGTCGTCCCGACGCCGAAAGTCCCGTAGCCGCCAAATCCCGTTCCGTAACCTGTGCCCCAACCTGTCCCTAAGCCAGTGTATCCGAACCCGACACCGCTCAAAACCCCACCTGCAACTCCAGTAAGCGCAGTCCCGCCCAAAAGCGAACTGACGCTCGCAGCGCCGCTCAATTTTTGGTGCGAGAAAGAGAACTGCAAGTTTTGCCAGGGCGTGTAGTTGATGGACAAGATGCGCTGGGTCGCTTTTGAGCGATATTGCCGTTCAGGGCTGTCAGAAAAGTTTTGCGTCCAATCAAGCGCCACTGACAACTTGCTGCCCGGCTGAAACACAAGGCTGAACCGCTTCCTGTCGGTTTCGGCGGTGGTGGCTGTCAAAGTTGTTGAAGTGCTTTGCCCTGTCGGCTTGAAAGAGTCGTCAGATTTCTCCCACGCACCGTCAAGGGAAAAATGACCAATGCGATAGCCCAAGTAAAGTGTCGTGAAAGTTTTCGCCGTTTCGGTGCCCGTCTCTCCACTCCCATAACTGCTCCGCAACCTTTGGTGGCTAAATTGCAACCTCGGCAACTTTGGGCGCTCAAAATCCAGACGCAAACTCAAATCGCGGTTTCTGCTCTCGGAGACGCTATCCAAAGAACCGATGCCGAAGTAGCGACCTCCAGCGGTTTTGCTGCTTTGCCAACTTAGCGCCAAACCTAAACCTTGTAGCAACTCGTATCGCAAATCTGCTGACAAGCCGGAGTCGTTGCGGAAGAAGTCGGTGTTTTCAACTCTCGTGAAGCCCTTCCCTACCCGCTGCCAACGGATGTTATAAGCAAGCCGTCGGCTCTCGTTGCCCAAGCGAATTTCTGATGCCCAGCCGTTTCTGTTGCCGCCGCTGCTCATCCCAAACTGCCAACTCAGCCTCCCGATTTTTGCAATTGCACCATTCCAATCAAGCCCAATCAACCTCAATGTCCCGACGGTTGCCCTTGTGGCTGCTGCTCGGTAATACTCAACGACAACAATTGCGCCGGCGGGGACAGGTTGAAGGAAAGTCACGATGCCTTGCTGGTAGTTGATTTGGTAGTGCAAATCGCGGGTTTGTTGGACGCCATTGACAAAAACTTTTTCGCTCCCGACGGCAACCGGTCTGACTTGCAAAAGGAAAGGACCCGTCGTTCCTGTGCCCAAAAATTCCTCGCGAAACCTCTCAGCCTTTTCGGTGACGGTAAAGGGAACATTTTGCGTCAGGAAAGTGACGCCGAGCCTGCTATTCTCTCCCGTGCGCCAGTTTGAGCGGAAACCGATGAAGCGACCGACGCCGCCGTAGCCAACGCTCTCGTAACTGACAGCAATCGTTGAAGTCGGCGGGATTGGCGTTGCGAACATGATTTGCCCATAGTTGTAGTCAATGGTGTAGTCAACGCCGCGACGGAGCGGTCTTTCATCAACCCTGACTTGCTCGCTGCCTTCAATGATTGGGCTTCGCCGCAGAAAATATGGACCGGGCGAGTTGTTACCCTGAAAGACATCGGTGACGATTTGCGATGGCGTTTCAAAAGTCACCAAGACCAAATCGCCCAACTTGCCGAACTTGTGTTCAACCTGAAACCCTTGGGCGTATCTGGAGAAGGAGACGAACTGGTTACCTTGGAGCGAAAGGAACAGGTTGCCGTAGGTAAACTTAGTGCTACCGGCGTTGTATTCGGTGCGGAACCTTTGAGCCGTCGGCGAGTATCGCGCAGGCGTCCATTCGCCCTTGATGGAAAGATTGCCAATTTGCCAATCGGCTTGAAGCGAACCGTAGGCGTTGAAACCCTTTGACAAGCCGTAGTTTTCGTAGCGATAGACTTGACGCCCCTGCTCAGTCCCTTGCACTGTGCTGCCCACTTGATACTGCAAACTTGCGTAGCCGTGAGCGGAAATCTTGAACTCAAAGGGGCGCTTCTTTCGTTTCTTGACCTGCTCGGCAGGAGAAGGTGGTAAGTTGGGTTGTTGGGGAGTTTGTTCGGTGGGTTCCTGCTTCTCCTTTGTCCCGGAAGGCGCAGTTTCCTCTGAAGGCGATTCGCTTTCAGGCTGTCCTTCCTTTTTCTCGCCACCAACTTGCTCCTTATCGGCAGTTTTTTGTGTCGGCTCTTCTGGTGGCGGGGCGTTTCCGCTCTCTTGCCCGCTGCCCACCGAGAATGCGACAATCGTCAAAAGAATTGCCAGCAAGAGACTAATCGCTCTCATGGCTTTTGCTCTCCCCTTAAGGGTTCAGGTTTGCTTGCGCCTTTGCCCTTTTACCCGACGGGAGAAGGTCGCGAACAATCCTCAGTGCACCTTGACTCCATGCGACTCGGTGAGTCACGCCGGTTTTTGCTCTCCCCTTAAGGGTTCAGGTTTGCTTGCGCCTTTGCCCTTTTACCCGACGGGAGAAGGTCGCGAACAATCCTCAGTGCACCTTGACTCCATGCGACTCGGTGAGTCACGCCGGTGCGACCTTGAAGTTCCTCCTTGTGGGCGAGATACCAATCATATGTTCGGCACAGAGATTCGGCGTTGCTGTATCTTGGTTGCCAGCCCAATTTCGCTTTTGCTCGGTCAATTGCGACGAAAGAGTCCTTGTCGGCAGTGCCGTAAACCCACTTGTAAAGCGGCGAGAGTTTCAAAGCCTCAAGGACTCTCAAAGTCGCTTTCACAAAGTTTGCTGGCGTCGGCACGACGAAAGCACCAGTGCCGGCGTGGTCGCACAAGGCTTGAACATCTTCGCGGACTGTCCCAAATCGCTCAGCGCCGATGTTAAAAGTGTCATTGACAAAATCAGGTGGCAAGGTCAGCAACTTCATGACTGCCTCCGTCAAATCGTCAACATCCAGCAACTGGTAGCGATTCAGACCGCTGCCGATGACAGGGATGGGCTTTCCCCGCTCAACCCAGTCAAAAAGGATTTGGAAAACGCCCAACCTTCCGGGTCCGATGAAGGTTTTAGGGCGAACGATTGGGACGACCATGCCGCGATTGCGAAACTGCGCACAAATTTGCTCGGCAGCGATTTTGCTTTTGCCGTAGGGACCAACGCCATCAAGGTGGTCATCCTCGTAAAGTGGATGCTTTTCCGGGATGCCATAAACTGCCGTTGACGATATGAAAACCACTCGCTCTATCCCGCGCCTTTGCGAGCACTCCAAGACAACCCTCGTCCCATCAACATTCGTTGTGATAATGTCACGCGGGTGCCAAAGCGGAAGCGCTGCAGCGGCGTGGATGACGACATCAACACCCTCAAGGGTTTTGTCAACCGCTTTTGGGTCGCGAACATCGCCTTTAATGAAGTCAACCTGCCTTTCCCAACCTTCAGGAAGTGGTTCGCCCAAAGTCTGATATTCGGCAGGGTCAAAGTCGGCAATATCCAGCAGAACGACTTGGTGCCCGTCCATCAGCAACCTGCGAGCCATATGAAGCCCGAAAAAGCCTGCTCCACCCGTTATGAGCACTCTCATTCAAAGCACCCCCGAAGGAACAAAATTCCCGCGCTTTCATGCCTGAGAAAACCACGCATGCCACCATCTGCAATTGTCATCTTAACTCGTCCACCGACTGAAGTCGGTGGCTACGAAAGCGAAGCCTGCTATTTGGGTTGCGCGTTGAGGGTTGAGAGTTGAGGGTTAGGGCTTTTTCTCTGAACGCGCAACCCGCAACTCGCAACTCTCATTTAGCCTGCTTTGAACTCACAGACACCCACCTCGGGTGGGTGATCAAAGTTGCTTGCGTTTTAGAACATGATCCGTGCCAGACGAAATTTTGCCGCCGGCAAAACCGAATAGGCGTAAGTAGCCTCTCAGACAAGCAATTTGCTCACCAGCAACGAGAGCGTTCTAAAACTTTTCATGCCACTGGCTTTAGCCGATATGAGTGCAAGCGTGTAAGCGTGCATGAGTGCAAGGGAGCATAAAGGTGCGGAGTGCTGAGTGCGGGGTGCAACCTTTCAAGATTTTTCTGCCTATGCCACTGGCTTTAGCCAGTGGTTGATGACGGATTTTTCCTGAGCGCCGAATTCATTCGGTGAAAATTTGGAGGGCTCATCTTGATGCGCCGAATTTTTCGGCAGTGCGGGAGCACTGCCCTTTAGGAAACTCATCATTCGCCACTCGCTATTCGCTACTCGCCGGTCGCCATTCGCTGTTTTTCTCTCAACCCGCAACCCTCAACTCATTGCGATTTTTCCGCTTGCTGTTTCAGCACCCACTTTAGGATTTTGCCTGCAGGTGTCTTGGGCAGTTCTTTGACGAACTCAATTTCTCGCGGGACTTTGTAACTTGCCAACCTTTCTCGGCAGAAGGCAACCAGTTCCGCCTCAGTTGCGTGTTCTCCTTCCTTCAGCACGACGAAGGCTTTGACTGCTTCGCCCCTAAGTGGGTGCTTGATACCGACGACCGCCGCTTCAAGGACTTTCGGGTGCTGATACAGGACTTCCTCAACTTCCCTCGGGTAAACATTGAACCCACCAACTATGACGAGTTCCTTTTTGCGGTCAACGATGCGGAAGTATCCGTCTTCGTCCATGGAGGCGATGTCGCCAGTGTAAAGCCAGCCGTCCCGCAAAGTTTGAGCCGTCTCTTCAGGTCGGTTCCAATAGCCCTTCATCACCTGCGGACCTTTTATGACCAACTCGCCTATTTCGCCTGCAGGCAATTCCTTCGTGCCCGTTTCAAGGTCAACGATTTTGCAGTCAGTGTCTGGGAACGGGAGACCAATTGAGCCAATTCGGTTCTCACCTTCCCAAATCGGGTTGCAGTGAGTAACTGGCGACGCTTCCGACAAGCCGTAACCCTCAACCAATTTCGCGCCCGTTGCCCTCACGAACCTATCGTGGACTTCCCTCGGAAGCGGTCCTCCTCCAGAAACGCAAACTTTCACCGACGAAATGTCAATCTTGCTCTTTTCGGCGTGGTAAGCGACAGCAGCATACATGCTTGCAACGCCGGGGAACAAAGTCGCCTTGTATTGCTGAATGGCTTTCGTCGTCTCCGCAGGGTCAAACTTAGGCAGAAGCAACATCGCTGAAGCCTTGACTATTGCAAGGTTCATGCCGACGGTCATGCCGTAAGAGTGGAAAAAGGGAAGCACGCAAAGGAAGACCTCTTTGCCGACTTCGAGCCCGTAAGTCCATGCTGCAGTTTGAAGTGCGTTGGCAACCAAGTTGAAGTGGGTGAGCATTGCTGCTTTGGGCAATCCCGTCGTCCCGCCAGTGTATTGGAAGACAGCAACATGTTCTTTGGGGTCAAAGTCAACACGGGGCGGTTTGTGCCCTTCTCGGAGCAACGATTCAAAACCGTGAACCTGAACGCCCTCAGGGAAGCGAACCTCGCCTTTCGGTCTCGCTTTAGCCTTGACTATTGGTCGCATCAGAAGCGGGACATAAGCAGCAGGTGAAGTGACTATGATGTGACGCACCCCAGTTCCCTGACAAGCCTCAGCAGCCTTGTCCAAGAGCGGGTCTGTGGTCACAAGGGCAACGGCTCCGCTGTCATTCAACTCGTTGCGAAGTTCGTGGACTGACAAAAGTGGGTTCATTTGGACAACGATGCTGCCTCTACAGATGATGCCGTAGTAGGCGATGACGAAAGGCGGCGAATTTGGCAGCAAAACTCCAACTCTGTCCCCAAGTTCAATGCCCAGACGAGCGAGAGCGCCCGCAAAAGCGGTGGATGCCTCGTCAATTTCTCGGTAAGTCATTTTCGCGCCGTAAAAGATTGTCGCCGTCGCATTCGGATACTTGCTCGCAGTGTCACGAAGCAGTTGGTCTAATGGCACTTCAGGGTAAGTGAGCGTTGGCGGCACTTTTGACGGATACTTCGCCAACCACACTCGTTCTTTGATTTCCATAGCAGCATCCCCTCCTTGCGCTTGTTTTCTCGTCGGGTGGCAATCTACATGCTTCCACGCCGACCCAGCAACTGCCAGTCGTTTTCGGCTCGGCAGGAGCCTCGTCCTCCCATTTTGCCCTCGTCCCCCGTCCCGCGTCCCTCGTCCCGTCTTTTCAAGTCGTCTCGTTCTTTTCCCCGACCCTAATCAAAGCCTCCCACACACCTTCCTCGTTCCAACGAATCAGCAAAATTCGGTGGGGCGTTGGGATGAGGAGTCGGGGCAAATTGTGAAGGGTCGGTTCGTAGTTGAACTTCACCACCAAAATTCGGTTGGGCTCAAGGTTTGACAATCGTTCCTTCACCGACACGCTGATGAAAGGCTCAACTTCGCCTGTGAGGTCAAGGAGTTCTGAGTCTTCTGGCTGGGCGAGTTTCCAAGAGCCGTGAAGCAGAACATAGACAGGCAACTCGTTGAAATTTCTGCCATCGTAAATGTGTGCTCGGACGCGAACCCTTTGCCCGTTGAAGACACCGACGATGATGTTGACAAAACCTTCCCAAGCGAATTGGGCGTCCGTCAAAGAGGGGAAAGGTGGGACATCGGGATGGGAGTGGAAGAAGCCGACGACTTCCAAGCCCTCTTGATTCGCTTCCTTTTCCACCCGCAAATAATCCTTCGGCGAAATTTCAAACCTGTCTCGGCTTCGTTCCTCATTTCGGTTTGGGACGGGGACGGAGCGATGGATGAACCAACTTTCGCCTTCTCTTTCCCCGACCAAAATCCCGCACCCTTCGTTCGGATAGACAGACTTGCAGTGTTCCACCATCGTATTGCGGGCGATGGGTGAAAGCCAGACCGCCATAAAAACTCACGCCTCCTAAACTTGCTCCCTACTTGCAAGACTTGGACGATTTCAGTTCCTCGGCAATTTCAAACAGCCTCGTGCTCAAGTATCGGTCGCCGCTGTCGGGGAAGACGGTGACGATGACGCCTTCCCTGAGCCTTTTCGCCACCTCAATCACTCCCACCAAAGCAGCGCCTGATGATGGACCGACCAACAGACCGCATTCTTTCGCCAGCCACCGAACCATATCGTAGGCGTCTTCCGTTCGCACAGAAATTTTGGCATCGTGAAATTCAGGGTCGTAAATGCCGGGCTTGATTGCTGTTTCCATGTGCTTGAGCCCTTCTATGCCGTGAAAGCCTGAATCTGGCTCAACTGCGATGATTTTGACATCGGGGTTGAACTCCCTCAACCTCCTTCCTGTCCCCATCAAAGTCCCGCTGGTTCCAATGCCGGCGACGAAGTGTGTCACCCGCCCCCTCGTTTGTTCCCAAATTTCCACACCCGTCGTCTCGTAGTGGGCTTGCGGGTTTGCTGGGTTGTTGTATTGGTCAGGCATGAAGTAAGCATCGGGGTTTTCCTCGTAAATGCGATGGGCTAACTCAATAGCACCGTCCGAACCCTTGAGCGGGTCAGAGTAGATGACTTCAGCACCATAAGCGGCGAGAATCTTTTTGCGCTCCTCGCTGGCGCTTGCAGGAACGACTAACTTGACCTTGTATCCTTTGACCGCCCCGATGAGGGCGTAAGCGATTCCCGTGTTGCCTGATGTGCTGTCAAGGATGGTTTTGTCGGGTGTGAGTAAACCTTTCCTTTCTCCGTCCAAAATCATCCAAAGTGCGGGTCTGTCCTTTACTGAGCCGCCGGGGTTGAACCACTCCGCTTTGGCGTAAATCTCGACGCCCTTTTTGCCCAGCAATTCCTCAAATTTCGTGAGCCTCAAGAGAGGCGTGTTGCCGATAAGCGAGAGCAAGTCGTCGGTAGTGACGAGCGAGCGCGAAAGGTGAACTCCACCGTGCTCAACGGTAAAGCCACCTTTTGCAGCTCTCAAAAATCTGCCCACTTGTTCGGTCAGCATATCTCCTTCATCCCCTTTCGGGTTGGCGTCCCAATTTTCAAAACGAATTTTCCGCTCCAAAAGTTTGCCACGAAAGGCTCTCATTGTGCCGAAAGACTCGATTGCTGTTTCAACCTCGCAACCCTCAACCTGCAACCCTCAGCCTTTCCCCGTCGGGACTTTCGCTCTAAAATTTTTTGCGGGCAACACTCCCTAAGGATGCCCCCAATATCAACCCCACTCACTGAGGTGACGGTTTGTGGCAAGGGAACGGAAATTTGTGTTCGTCACCGGTGGCGTCGCTTCTTCTTTGGGCAAAGGAATCACTGCTGCTTCCTTGGGGCGATTGCTGAAGGCTCGCGGGTTCAAAGTTGCCATGCAGAAAATTGACCCTTACCTCAATGTCGATGCGGGCACGATGAACCCGTATCAGCACGGTGAAGTTTTTGTCACTGAAGATGGTGCTGAGACCGACCTTGACTTGGGTCACTACGAGCGCTTCGTTGACATCAACCTGACCCGCAAGTCCAATGTGACTACAGGTCAAATTTACGGCGCTGTTATTGAGAAGGAACGGCGAGGCGAGTATTTGGGGCAAACCGTCCAAGTCATCCCTCACATTACTGACGAAATCAAACGCCGAATCCACGAAGTCGCTGAAGAATGGGACGCCGATGTGACCATAGTTGAGATTGGCGGGACGGTTGGTGACATTGAAGGACTGCCATTCCTTGAAGCGGCGAGGCAATTCAAACTTGATGTCGGGGCTGACCATGTTCTTTACCTCCATGTCACCTTGATCCCGACAGTGGCAGGTGGCGAATTGAAAACAAAACCAACCCAACACAGCGTCCGAGAACTCCGCAGCATAGGCATCCAGCCTGATGGTCTCGTTTGCCGGACGCCGATGCCTTTGACCGAGGAGATGCGCCGCAAAATTGCCCTCTTCTGCGACACACCTAATGACGCCATCTTTGAAGCCGTTGACACCGATTTCATTTACGAAGTCCCGCTGATGCTTGAAGAGCAGGGGATGGCTAAGTGGGTGATGCAAAGGCTCGGGTTGACCGACGGTGAACCCGATTTGACTGACTGGCGCGAACTTGTCCGGCGAGGTCGCAATCCTGTCGGCGAAGTGAACATAGCGATGGTGGGCAAATATGTCCAACTCCGCGACGCTTACCTGAGTGTAGTTGAAGCCCTCAAGCACGGTGGATTTGCCCATCAAGTTTGCGTCCGCATCCGATGGGTTGATGCCGAACAATTGAACGACGAAACTGCCCCGCTGCTTCTTAACGGCATTGACGGAATTGTCGTCCCTGGCGGTTTCGGCTATCGCGGGATTGAAGGGAAAATTGCTGCAATCAAGTATGCTCGCGAAAACGGCATCCCTCTCTTGGGTTTGTGCTTGGGCTTGCAGTGCGCCGTCATTGAGTTCGCCAGAAATGTTTGCGGTTTGGACGGGGCTAACAGCACCGAGTTTGACGAGGGAACTCGCCATCCCGTCATAGCCTTGATGGACGAGCAGAGGCGAGTGGTCCAGAAAGGCGGAACGATGAGGCTCGGTGCTTACCCCTGCTTTTTGAAGCCGGGGACGAAGATAGCCGAAATTTACGGGACACACCTCGTTTACGAGCGCCATCGACACCGATACGAAGTCAACCCTCGCTATCACGAAATTTTGGAGCGACACGGGATGGTGCTTGGTGGGATTTCGCCCGATGGCAAACTGGTTGAAGCCATTGAATTGTCCGACCATCCTTTCTTCGTCGCCACTCAATTCCATCCTGAGTTCAAGTCTCGTCCCAACCGCCCTCACCCGCTGTTTGCATCTTTCATCGCCGCTTCGCTGAAGCAGAAGGCAAAGGTTCCGACAGCCGTTATTGCTGCTGAAGTTTAACAGAGTTTACTCAATTCTCGGGAAGACGCATCTTCATACTCTCAGTTGATGGGGTGCGTGTTCAAAAACACCAATGCCTCTGGCTTTAACGAATGCGCCTGCAAGTGCGCACAAATTTGGTGAGGTGTGCTGGATTTTAAGTGCAGTTGTCAAGCAATGGAGTTTTGATAGTGCGGGAGTATTGCCATCCGGAAAAACTATTTGCGGGCAAGGGTTTTATGGCTTCGTTTCACCCGGTGCTGGCAGGACGGGCAATTGTTGAGTTGCTGGTTTTTCGCTTTCGGTTTCTTTCTGTTGCTCAAGTTGCTGTTTGGGGGCAGGGATGAGCCTCGCCCTCAAAGCGGCATCTTTCCACCGGGCTACAGCATCGGCGCCGAAGATGACCCTTGCTTTGCACGCCTCAGGGTAAACAGCCACAACGATGGCTTCTCCCAAATCTTCTTCAAGCCTAACAGTTTTGCGCTCGGTTTTGACAGAGACATCTCGGTAGATGCGGAAGGTATCTCCGACCTTAATGCCTTGGTTGAGCCCGATGTCAATGTAGACGAAAACGGTGTCTCTGTCAATCTCAACCCCGCCAACGAGACCCTCAACGACGGTTGGCGCGACCTTAACAACGACAGGACCAGGCTGAGTAAGCCACTGGATTTCCTCCCGCATCACTGTTAAAAGTTCCGACACTGCAGCCGTCGCGGCAGAAGCGTAAAGTCGCTCGTCTTGGACGAACATGGAAACACGGTCTGGTTGAAGCGGCGGTGGCGTTGTCGCTTCAACTCTACGGACACTTTCAACAGTCTCTTTGGTGGCAGTGCCCGTTACTGTTTTGCTCCAAATGACTTCGCCCGTTTGACCTTCGTAGAGCCAAACTTGCAAGCGAGCCGTTGCGGATTCAGTCCGAATTGTAGAGACTTCCCAGATGCGCTTATCAGCCGCTGGGCTCGGTTGACTTGACAATCTCTGGCTGCGAACCGTTTGAGTGTCAAAGCCCGTCAACCTTCCCGTCAGGAGCAAATCGGCGTCGTTGGCTTTCGCTAACTCAACGATGAATCGGCGCTCAATGGTGCCATCTTGGAACGGGCTCCAATCGTAAAGCGGTTCGGGTGGCTTCGTTGGCGCAACAGTATCGGCAGCAAATCTCACATTTTGAACGGCTCGGAAAACTTGGGCAGCAAAATCCCCGACTCGGTCGCGATAGTAAACGATGTCCCCAAATGGGACGACAAGCAAACTTTTAACCGCACCGATGACAGGGTGGGTGAGGACGACGGGCTCTTGCGGCACAGTTGAAATGTCGGCGTATCGGCGGATTAGCCCTTTCAGCGCTTGAGGGAATGCCCCGTAAAGCAAAACCTGCCAGTAATCGCCACCTTTGTTTTTGCGAACGACGACACTCTGGTTAGGGGCTAACAGGTTCAGGTTGAAAGGTAGCCGTTCCCGAATTGAAGGCGGAACTGGTGGCAGCAACAGGTAAATCTCGGTCTCGGTCACCAACAGGTCTTGAACCCGGGCAATTGTTTCGGGTGTCGCCCAAACAAAGTTGACATTCGTCCGCTCAGCAAAAGCATTGACAGTTTCTTGACCCGCGTTAGTGATAACGACGCAAATGGGAATAGGCGTCGCTTCCTGAAATCTCATGTCCCGAGGTTCTTTCACCAACCTTTGGCAAAACCGTTCAATGGCTTGCCTCAAAGCAGCGTGGGACGGTGCTGAGATGAAAACGCGGTAGCGAGTTCCTTTGGAGTCCTGAACGACATCGCAAGCAATCACGACATCTTGGCGGCGGATGAGGGTTAGGTCGTAGGGCACGATGTGTCGCTGCTCAATTGTCAAGTCACCCCGCGAACGGTCAACGATGACAACCACGCTGCGTTCGGTGGTTACCAGTTCGTCAATCCGGGTTGGCAAATCCTTCAATGGCACAAACTCTGCAGAGTGCACGGGAGGGAGGTATGAGCGGAACAAGTTGAAAACGATTTCATCGTTGGTCACCACAAACATCGGCGTTCGGCTCAAAAGTTCAGCAGCCGGTCTCGGTTCCCTCAAGGCTCTCGCGATGTCCCTTAAGATGTCCCTTTGTGCAGCAGAGAAAGAGACCAACGACAACGCCAAAATTGCGACTGCTCCCGCAATCACTCGTCGCCTCATTGACAGACCACCTCCGAGTCCAATGAGCGGTTGCCATGATTGACTATGCCGCAGTTTGGTGGCAAGGGAAAGGGAGAACCAACCGCTTCTTTACAAGGGCAAAGATTGCCGCTATAATTGCTGACGACAAATGTAGTCAGGAGGGAAGGCTTATGAGGCGTATGGCAAAAGTCGGTCGCATGGAGGTGGAGGTTTTGAGGTTCGTTGCAGACCATAGTCCTGTTACTGTTCGGGATGTCGCTGAACACTTTGCCAAAAGCAAAGGTTACGCTCGCACCACGATTTTGACGGTGATGGAGAGATTAAGGCAAAAGGGCTATTTGACCCGCAAGAAAGTTGGAGGCACTTATCAGTATTTCCCTCGTCAGCCCAAGATGGCTATCATGCAAAGTTTGGTGAGAGATTTCGTGCAAAATGTGTTGGGTGGCTCAATCTTGCCATTCATCGCTTACTTGACCCAAGAAGTTGAACTCAGCGATGAAGAGTTGCGAGAACTTCAAAAACTTGTGCAGGAATTGGATGCCCGAAGGGAAGAACAAGCAGGCAGGACAAAAGGATGAACTGTCAATGGGAGGGGACAAGGATGGAGAAATTGGTCAACACTCTTAACGCTTTCGCTGATGCGTGGGCAAGTTCCATGTGGGTTGCTTGTTGGCAGGGAGGGCTTGCTTTAATTTTCGTTGGGCTAATTGTCCGAATTTTCCCCAGCACGCCACCGTCAATTCGCTGTTGGTTGTGGAGGTTAGCCCTTCTCAAATTGCTGGTCAGTTTCACTTGGACGAAACCGATTGAGTTGCCATTATTGCCTGCCGCCGATAATTTCTCTGCTCACGCCCCCTTGCCTGCACAGAAGTCAAGAAGGGAAGTGGTAAGCAAAGCGTTTAACTGGGAAGCCCCACAGTTAAGTGCCATCAAGTCCCTCCAGTCGGGTGAAAGTTTTTCGGCACAGGCGTTTGTGTCCCGACCCAGTTTAGCGAGCGTTTTGTTTTTGCTTTGGGTTTTGGGTTTATGGTGGGGTTTCTTTTCGCTGTTCCGCTCTTGGCAAATGGTCAAAAGGATTCGTGCGTCCTGTCAGCGCATTTCCAATCAAGACCTATTGTCCTGTTGCACGGAACTGTGCCGGCAATTTGGTCTGCGTTATGCGCCCGATTTGGTTTCAAGCGATGATGTTTCAAGCCCTTCAGTGATTGGCGTCTTTAAGCCGGCAATAGTGCTGCCGTCAACTTTGCTTCGTGAATTTTCTACCCAGCAACTGAAACTCATGCTGGCTCACGAATTGGCTCATTTGGTGCGAAAAGATTTGCTTTGGAACTGGCTTTTTGTGATTGGTCGGACCCTCTTCTTTTTCCATCCCTTGATTTGGTTGGCTCAGAAGGAATGGCAGTTGGCACATGAAATGGCTTGCGATGAACTCGTCATTTTGAAAACAAATGCGCTGCCGACAAGTTACGGCGATGTTTTGGTCAAGGTAGCAGAGAAGTGTCGGCAAGCCATGCAAGAGGGTCTGGTGGCTGCAAGTATGGCTGAGTCATTCAAAGCGCTAAAAAGGAGGGTGATAGCAATGCAGTTCATCAAGCCAATCCCTCGCAAAAAATTGTTCGTTTGGGTCGTTTCCTTGAGCGCGCTTGCGCTCCTTGGGATTGTCCCTTGGCGTTTGGTGGCTCAACCACCAAAACAAACTATGGTCAAATCATCTCAAGCATCACGACCGACAACTCAAATCCCTCTGAGAAAGGGCATGGAGTTGACTTACGAGGGCGAAGCATTGGTGATGGTAAGTGGCGAGGAAACAAAGGGAACAGTGAAAGTCCACGAATTCGTTAAGGAAGTCGCCCCAGAAGGCAAAGCGACGGTCGTTAGCCTAAGAGTTTTTCGCCACCCCGTTTACGGTCCCGATGCTTCCCTTCGCTTCGTTTCCGTTCAACCTGATGGCAAGGAGAGTTTGCCAGATGAGAAGCAACTTGCAGCGGAAGTTACTTCCAAGTTGTTTTCCCTCCACTTCATCAGCGCCTTGCCCTCCTACTTTATCCCGACCCAACGCTTGAAGTCAGGTTCATCTTGGCTGACAAAAGAACGCTTGCCAGTCTATTTGTATGTCGCAATTGGTGGCAATTTCACTCCCTGGGTTGAAGTTGAGATGAAGAACCAGATTTTGAGGCAAGAGCAAGTTGGAGGCGTTAGGTGCTGGGTTGTTCGTCGCTCCTTGACAAAACCAGTTCCCATTCACGGAGGCGATTGGGCAAATCAATTGAGCGAGAGAAACGAAACTCTGTGGGTGGACGCCAGAACAGGTCTGATCCATAAGTTGGAAGCCGAAACAATCTTGCAGGGTCAAAAAGGCAAGTT
>Ga0079997_120923_pt1 | contig 28732 bp, 29 predicted proteins | sample PerSpoCPS_CMetaG_FD_69200 | JGI IMG/M metagenome (GOLD analysis project Ga0079997, IMG submission 69200) | Archaeal communities from Yellowstone National Park, Wyoming, USA - Perpetual Spouter C (PS_C) MetaG (SPADES assembly) (version 2) | ecosystem: Environmental > Aquatic > Thermal springs >... | reverse complement strand
GACGACCCAAAAAAAAGGCGACCAGATATATCTAAAATAAAGAGAGTTTTAGGATGGGAACCAAAAACACCTTTTCGTGAAGGTCTGAAAAGAACAATAGAGTGGTTCAAACAAAAACTCGCAGTTAAATAAATCATTTATGATTTCTGAATACTTTGATGAAATCATTCCAGGTCTTTGTTCCCATTATTTTTCTCTTTATTTTTTTGAGCTGATTTATATCATCTACTTTTTCCAAAAGATTTTTTACTTCTTTCACCTTTGATTTACCAGACTTGATTTGAACATCTAATAAAATTGCTTCTTTCAAGCCTTCTTGTTTTCCTTCTTTTAATCCTTCCTGTTTTCCTTTTGCAAATCCTCTTTTTTCTCCCTCTTCCTCTCCCCACTTATAAAGAAAGGTTTTCCTTATATCAACTTGTATTGGCATAGGTTTCACCTCTATTTTAACATCAAATAGCCCAGCTAAATTTTGTTTTTTGAATTTGAGTTTTTGATAGATCTGACAAAATCTTCCCAAGTTTTTGCTTTTATTGCTTCTGTTTCTATTTTTTTCAGGTATTTTATATCATCTATTTTTTCTAAAAGTTTTTTCATTTGCTTTGCTTTTGAACTACTAAATCTTACTCTGACAATCCTCAAAATTGATTCTTTTAACCCCTCTTCTTTTCCCCATTTGTAAAGGAAAGTTTTTCTTATATCAACTTGTATCGGCATAGGTTTAACCTCTATTTTAACATCAAATAGCCCGGCTAAAAAGCTTATGCTATCTATATATTTAGCAATTTTTTCTTCGTTTTTCACAATTTCTACAATTTTCTTTTTGACCTTCTTTATTATTTCGGGTTTATCTTTGAATTTCCCTGCTAAAATCCCGACGATGACCTCTTCGGGTTTATCACTCTTTATGAATTCATTCGGATCAATTTTTTTCATATCTAAAACTATGAATTTATGAATTGTGAATTCATCTCTGAACAAAGAAGGTGGAGGATTTCCCTTACCTACAAATAAGATAATCTGCACAGGTTTTTGACCAAATTTTTCCTTAATTGCAAGGGAATATATGAGCATCCTTTCGGGCAAATCCTTGTCTTGCTGAACTTGGATTTCGATATGGAAAATTTTATTTCCTGCTCTGAAAACCATGTCAGGGCGAAGAGATTTAACAAATTCTATTTCAGCTGTTATGTCTTCAAGTTTTTGATTGATTTTCTCACCAGTTGCTATGGATATAAGTTTTCCAGCAGCTTTTGAGAAGATCTCTTTCAAAATAGGGTCAAACCTTTTCAGCTCTTTTCTGTATTCTCGACTTTTCTGTTTTTGTTTTTCCATTTTTTCTATTCTATTTCATAGTTGCATTTTCTTTTGATGCTCAAAATAATGATTTTACTTTTTATTTTAGGTATATGAGAAAATTTTTTAAGTCCCTTTTTCCGTTTTACCCTTTCAAAGATGCCCCATTGGAAAAGCAAGATAAAAAGTGTCAATTTATACTTAAAACTTGATTTTTTTGACACTTTTCCCTCAAAAATTACTAATATATCTTCGTAGCAAAACAAAAAATAAAAAAGGAGGTGAAAAAGATGAAAGATGGGGTTAAATTAAGATGTGGGCTTTTACACCTTTTTGAGTCGGCAAGAGGAAAAACAGAAAAACAATTCTATGAGGAAAACATAGAGCTCATAAAATATGCAGATGAGATAGGTCTTGACACCGTCTGGATTGCGGAACATCATTTCTCTGACTATGGTGTTATGCCATCTACCCAGGTTTTTGGCTCATACATAGCTGGAATAACCAAAAGAATAAGAATAGGAACAGGTGTGGTTGTACTTTCTTTTCATCATCCAATAAGGGTTGCAGAAGAGTTCGCATTTTTAGATGTTCTATCAGATGGGCGACTTGACTTCGGCGTCGGTAGAGGGTATCAGCCTCACGAGTTTGAAGGTTATGGAGTACCAATATCGGAAAGTAGAACGAGGTTTGAGGAGGCTCTTCAAATAATAAAAATGTCCTGGACACAAGATGAGGTGAATTTTGAGGGAAAACATTTTGTGATAAAAGGAGCAAGACCAAGACCAAAACCTTTGCAGAAACCCCATCCGCCACTGTTTGGAGCATCTTTTAATCAAGATACAATAAAATTTCAAGCGAAAAAGAAAATGAACCTGATTTTCTCTCCTCTTCTTGCAGGACCGGATAAGATAGATGAGTATATAAAGACATTGGAGGAAGAAGGAGAAGACCCGAAAAAATATAGAATTGGAGGGCTTGCCTTTGTTTATGTCAGTGAAGATATGGGAAAAGCTCTTTCGGAGTTTGAGGAACCTTGTATGTGGTATTTCAGAACTTTTACAAAGCTCATCCCAGCTCAAAGGTATCCTGAGGGAGAAGATTTCTATAAGAACTTACATTTTATTATGACCCAAATGATAAACGATTATGATAGAGGGAAACTTAAGTTTGAATTTGTTGTGACACAAAGTCTTTTCCAACATGGATTTTTAGTCGGCACACCAGATTATGTTTCCCAAAAGCTAAAAAAACTCATAAGTGATTACAAACTTACAGATTTGCTCTGCTGGACAAGGCTCGGCGGACTTGAACACGAAAAAGTCATGAAATCTATGAAACTATTCGTTGAAAAAGTTTTGCCAGATGTAGTTTAGATTTGTCAATTTTGTGTTTATCAAAGCTATTCATTTTTTGTTTGTTTGTAAATTTGGAGTTCAGGTTTCAGTCCCATCAAATTATTTTATTTGTGGGGAGTGGTTTAGAAAGATATTTTTCTGCATTAGAGAGAATTTCAAAGATACTTTCGTCTTATGGAATATTTGACAGTATTTTGAAACAGGTCTTTCATGTTATAGAAAGCGAGCTTGGAATAGTAAATCCATCCATATCTATTCTGAATTTTTCAAGCTCCCTCAGACCAAAGGAAGATGAGAGAGAAGAAAAAGAGAAAAAAATCGCAAGAGCTCCAAGAAAAGATATTATAGATTTTCATGAGCTCAAAATCCTTGTCTCTCCAATAAGGGTTGAGGGGCGAGATTTGGGGTTCATAAGCGGACTCTCTGACGATACAGATATTGACATAAAATTGAATTTTCTTTCTGTTGTGGGGACTATGATTGGATTTTCTTTCTTTATTTTGGCAAGAGAGAAAGCAGATGTAAAAAAGGTTGGTAATATAATTTTCAGATCAAGAAAAATGGAGGAGGTTATAAGGCTTGCTCTTGAAGTTGCAAAATCAGATGCTACGGTTCTCATAAGGGGTGAGAGTGGTGTTGGAAAAGAGCTCATAGCTGATCTTATCCATGAAAACTCAGATAGAGCAGGGAAACAGATTGTGAAAATAAACTGTGCCGCAATTCCTGAAAACCTTCTTGAAAGTGAGCTTTTCGGGTATAAAAAGGGTGCTTTCACCGGGGCATTATATGATAAAAAAGGTAAGTTTGAACTTGCAGAAGGTGGAACTATTTTTTTAGATGAAATCGGAGATCTTTCCCCTTCTCTTCAAGCAAAACTCCTCAGAGTTATTCAAACAAAAGAAATTGAACCTATTGGGGGAACCCCAAAGAAAGTTAATGTCAGAATTATCGCTGCAACAAACAGGAATCTTGAAGAACTCGTGAAAGAAGGAAAATTTAGAGAAGACCTTTATTACAGATTAAATGTCGTACCTATATTTATTCCTCCACTCCGTGAGAGAAAAGAAGATATAAGACCTCTTGTTGATTTCTTTCTTGAAAAATTCAATAAAAAATACGGGAAAAATGTTTCAATCTCAAAAGGTGTTATGGTGATTTTTGAAGAGTATGACTGGCCTGGGAATGTCAGAGAACTTGAAAACCTTGTAGAGCGCCTTGTTATAACATCTTCCGATCTTGTAATAACTCCTGATGATCTTCCTGATCATATCAGAGGGTATATGATGAGGAAGAAAGGTGAGGTAAATAGAGAAGAAGTTTTTGGAGCGGTGTCAAGCTTTGATAATGTTAGGGATTTTGGTTTTAAGGAAATTTTCACGGGTATAGTTGGAGGTAAAGGTGATCTTTCTTCTGTTGTTCAGAAGGTAGAAAAGGGAGCAATTGAGCATGTTTTATCTCAATCAAAAAATCTCTCCGATGCTGCCCGCAAACTTGGAATTTCAAGAAGGCAACTTGAATGGCGTATCAAAAAATACGGTATTTCTTTTACCAAAAAGAAGAAAAGTATGTAAAATTGACAAAAAAGATAACAAAATTGTAAAAAATTTTGCTTCTTTGTTATAAATTTTAACAAAAATGTAAAAATTTTAAATGAAAAACCCTGGCACACTTTTCCCTGTATAAGATGTAAAGAATTTTTGAATGGAAAGAATAAATAAAAACCTGTATAAAAGAATAAAAAAATCTTTTAGAAGAAAATAAAATATGGCAAAAACAAAAAGAAAAAAGGAGGTAAATAATATGGCAAGGCAAAGACCACGAGACGCAAAGGACTTGATTGAATTCATTAAGGCAGAGAATGCAAAGTTTGTTGATATAAAGTTTTTAGATCCTCTCGGTCTTTTACAGCATCTGACAGTACCTGCTGATAGGATAACTCAGGAGGTTATAGAGGAGGAGGGTATTGGTTTTGATGGTTCATCTATTCGTATGTGGCAGTCGATTCACGAATCAGATATGCTCCTTTTCCCTGACCCAAAAACCGCAGTTGTTGATCCATTCTTCAAAGAAAAAACAATATCTGTTATGGCAAATATCAAAGACCCTGTAACTCATGAACCATATTATAAAGATACAAGATATATAGCTCAAAAAGCAGAAAAGTACCTCAAAGAAACAGGTATAGCAGATTCCACTCTTTTTGGTCCAGAGCTTGAATTTTTCATTTTTGATTCGGTTTCATTCGGAGAAGCTCCAAATTATTCTTTCTACAAAATAGATTCAGAGGAGGGACTATGGAGAAGTGGAGATGAAAACTCCAAAGGATACAAAATAAGGTACAAAGAAGGTTATTTCCCCGCTCCTCCATTTGATACTCTCACAGATATAAGGAATGAAATTTCAATGATACTTGAAAGTATGGGGATAGAGGTTGAGGTTCATCACCACGAGGTTGCAACTGCTGGTCAAGGTGAGATAGATATAAAAGCAAGACCTTTGGTTGAGATGGCAGATAATGCGGTAATGCTCAAATATGTTGTAAAGAATGTTGCAAAAAAATATGGAAAAACCGCTACTTTTATGCCTAAACCTATTTTCGGGGACAACGGTTCTGGTATGCATACACATCAGAGTTTGTGGAAAAATGGGAAGCCTCTCTTTGCGGGTGAGAAATATGCTGGTCTTTCGGAGCTTGCGATGTGGTATATAGGTGGTATAATAACTCATGGTAGAGCTCTTTGCGCAATAACTAATCCGACTACAAACTCTTATAAAAGACTTGTTCCAGGATACGAAGCTCCTATAAATCTTGCTTACTCGCAAAGAAACAGATCCGCTGCTGTGAGAATTCCTATGTATTCACCTTCTCCAAAAGCAAAGAGGATAGAAGTGAGATTCCCTGACCCATCTTGCAATCCATATTTAGCGTTCGCTGCTATGCTTATGGCTGGGCTTGACGGAGTAGAGAAGAAGATAAATCCGGGCGAGCCGTTTGATACAAACATATATAAGCTTCCGCCAGAAGTTCTCGCAAAAGTTCCAAAAACTCCTGCTTCTTTGGCTGAGTCGCTTGAAGAGCTCAAAAGAGACCATGAATTTTTGCTCAAAGGAGGAGTATTTTCCAAACAATTTGTTGATGAATATATAGAATGGAAATATGAAAAAGAAGTGAAAGAACTTTATGCTCGTCCAACCCCATGGGAAATTATGTCCTACTACGATATTTGATTGAGGCGAAATAGGAAACCGTTTTAGATGTGATATAAAAAGTAGTAGCGACTCCCATAAAGCGACTCACATAAAAAGCGAAAAGGAAAAGAGCAATCAAATATAAGACGGGAATATTCTAATCTGATGCGGGGATACTCTAACTGAGGATAAGAGAAATTTCAGTTTAAGAAACAGAAACAAAAATAAAAAATCAAAAAAGGAGGTGAAAAGATATGGAAAAAGTAAAAAGGGGATACTATTGTCTTGTTTTGACGGCAGTTAGTTTTGTTTTGAGTTCGGTTTTGGTGGTTCGGAATGCTCAATCAACACCATCCACGACATTCTGGGCTCCATCTACTCCTTATCTTCAACCTTTTGGCGTCCTACACATAACTTATGATACTTATTTTAATCACAAAACTGCTTATCCCATTATTACTGGCTTGACGATTGGTCTTCTGCCTTTAAAAGAGCTAAACTGGGAATTCGGATTTGACTTATTCTTGCCGTCTCCTTTCAAAGATCAGCAAGGAAAGGAGGTTTTTCCTTTGCTCCTTAATACAAAAATTGGGACACCAGAGGATACATTTTTCAAAGGTCAGCCTGGTTGGTCTTTTGGAATTTTCAATCTCGGTTTTGAGAAAGGAGTGAATAATTACAACATACTCTATTTTATGCTTGGGAAAACTATGCTTGAAGATTGGGGAGCTTTGAAATATTTGGGAACTATTCAAGTAGGAGCTTTTTATGGACTTGAAAAAACTTTATTTAAATCTTCTGATGGAAAGGAAAATAATCTTGGTTTGCTTGCAGGTTGGTTTTCTTATCCAATAGATGTTCCTATTATAGAGAAAATAGTTCTTACTGCTGATATTATGACTGGCAAACACAGTTTGGGTGCCTGGGGAGGTGGAATATACTTTTTTATAACTCCAACTATTGATTTGCTTACAGGACCTGTATTCTTTTTTGATAAGACCGCAGCCGGTGTACCAGAGGGATGGATTTGGACATTACAGCTTGATGTTGATATAGATTTGAAAGGAGGTAAATAGTGATGGGTATGTTAAATATAGACAAGTTTGGGATGAAAAATGATATCAAAATAGGTGAGATTATAGAAAAGGTTATTATGGACAAAGACAGATTGTTTTTAAGGCTGAAAGATATTGCTCATTTTTTGGGAGTTGATGTTGCAACAATCTATATATACGATGAATTTAGGAAAGAACTTATTCTTTGGTGTAGCTACGGTTTAGATAAGGCAAGTTGGGGGACAAGGATTCCTATAAGTAGAGGGCTTGTTGGCAAATGTGCAAGGGAGATGAAGCCCATTTCTGTCAAAGAACCATATCGTCATCCTGATTTTTACTATGTTCCGGGTTCGGGTGAGGAGAAATATCAATCTTTTCTTGCTATACCTATTGTGAGAAATGGTGATTTATTGGGTATTTTTGTTGTTCAGACAATTGAGATGAAATTCTTCTTGTCTCATGAGATAAAGTTTATTTGGTCGAATGCAGAGAAATTTATAACGGAGATTTTCTCTTTTCTTAAACAAAAAAATAAAAAAGAAGGAGGTGAATGGTGATGCAAGAGGCAGTAATAAATCAAGGAGATACGGCTTGGCTTATAGTTGCAACGGGGCTGGTGGCTTTGATGACTTTTCCGGCTCTTGCTCTCTTTTATGGAGGGCTTACAAGATCAAAAAGTATTATCAACACTCTTATGATGAATGCAGGGACATACTTCATTGTAAGTGTTGTCTGGGTTTTATGGGCATATTCTCTTTCTTTTGGACCATCAAAGTGGAGTATAATAGGTGGTACTGAGAAGTTTTTTATGAACGGTATAGGAGTAAAGTCCGTTTCAGGAACTATTCCAGAGTTTGTTTTTTGCGCATTTCAGCTCACATTCGCAGCTATAACTACTGCTCTTATTTCTGGGGCTGTTGTGGAGAGAATGAAGTTTTCTGCTTGGTTTTTGTTTTCAATTTTGTGGGTAACTTTTGTTTATTCTCCTATTGCTCACTGGGTATGGGGTGGTGGTTTTTTGGCAAATCTTGGAGCTCTTGATTTTGCCGGTGGAACCGTTGTTCATATAAATGCTGGTATGGCTGGGATTGCATTAGCTCTTGTTCTTGGTAGAAGAAAAGAAGAGGGTATTTTGCCTTCGCAGATGCCTTTGGTTCTCTTGGGAGGAGGTCTTTTGCTTGTTGGTTGGTTTGGTTTTAATGCCGGAAGTGCTCTTTCTGCATCTGGTCTTGCAGGTGTGGCTCTTATAAATACTAATACTGCTGCATCTTTTGGAGCGGTAGTATGGATGGTTATTGAATGGATTCACAGAAAAAAACCTACTATGCTTGGGGCTATGTCAGGGCTTCTTGCCGGTCTTGTTGGAATAACACCTGCTGCTGGATTTGTTAATATCGGAGGTGCTTTATTTATAGGTTTTGCTTGCGCGGTCTTATCTTATATTGCTGTGGTTGTAGTAAAGAGGTTTTTCCCGTGGGATGATGCTCTTGATGTTTTTGGTATTCACGGAATAAGTGGGATTTTGGGTGCTATATTGACAGGGTTTTTTGCTGACCCAGATATAAACAATGCTGCTGGTCTTCTTTATGGGAATTTCAAACAACCTATTATTCAAGCTCTTGCGGTTGTTGTTTCTATAATATACTCTTTTGTTATAACTTTCATTATTGCAAAGATATTAGATATTGTGGTTGGACTTCGCGTGAGTGAGGATGAGGAGGAGGGAGGGCTTGATTCTTCTCAACACGGTGAAAAAGCTTTTAATATGTAAGTAAATAAAATATGTAAGTGAGTAAAAGCAAAAAATTTTAGGAAATGTTTAAAATAAAAATTAGGTTAAATAGTAGGGAGAAAAAAGGAGGTAAAGGTTTATGAAGAAAGTAGAAGCTATAATAAAACCTTTTAGGCTTGATGAAGTAAAAGATGCTCTTACCGCAATAGGAGTGGGAGGTATGACAGTAAGTGAAGTCAGAGGTTTTGGTAGACAGAAGGGACACACGGAGCTTTACAGGGGAGCGGAGTATGTTGTGGATTTTCTACCAAAGGTGAAAATAGAAGTTGTTGTTCCTGATGATATGGTTGAAAAAGTTGTGAAAGCTATAATTGATTCTGCAAAAACTGGGAAGGTCGGAGATGGTAAAATATTTATATATCCAATAGAGCAAGCTATAAGAATAAGAACAGGTGAGACCGGGGAAGATGCTATATAGTGAAATTAGAAAAACGATGTGTGTTTTCAATAAAACTAAAAGATTGGTTTTTTGGGGACTTTGGGGACTAATTATTTTTGTTTTTTTGGCCTATTTTTTTTCCTGTTCAAAAGTTAGCGAAAAAGATATATTTGAAGTTGAGAAGAAACTGAAAGAGATAGAAGATTTAAAGGAGTATTCTCCTGATGATTGGGAGAGATTGAATAAACTTTTGCAGGAGGCAAAAATAGCTCAAATAAGGAAATTTGAAATCAAGTCAAAGAAAATCGTCGGAAACCTTGAGAAAGAAATTGAGGTAGCAAAAAGTAAGTTGGAGAAGCTAAAAAGTGAAAGGAAAGGATTAGAGAAAGGGGAGTTCCAGATTCCAGAAACTGGGGTCCAAGGATTTCAAGAACAAGGAACAGGATCAATCCAGGAGCTTTTGAGATAAATTTTAGATAAATTCGTGGGGCTTACGGTATATATATTTCTTTTTTTATTTCGTTGTATTCAAATATTTCTGCATATCTACCCCAAGTTATTATTATATCAAATTGTTTTTTGGCTTCATCTTTTGAGAAGTGTTCTTTAAGTATGTCATAGAATAAATCTGCTTTTACTTTCTTATTGTTTTTTGCTGATAGTATGCTTACTATTTCTTTTGCAAGTGGTACATTTTCGGTCAAGACTTTTGCGAAGATTTCTTTTTGTTTTACAGGGTCAGCTTTTGCAAATTCTTTTCCTGTTTCTGTTATTATAACATCTCCTTCCTTTATCTCAATAAAATTGAGGATCTGTGCTGCTTCTAAAATAGGGTATAGGTCATCAACATCTAACATAAACTTTTGTGATATCTCAAAGATATTTATTTTTTCATTTTCAGAAAAAACATCTGTAAGTATGTCAAGGAGACCTATTATACTTGTCGGACCAACATCTGGCAACCTTATATACTTTACTTTCTTTTTTATCGTTGGAGTTTCTCTTACATTTTCAGATATTATCGTGTGAATTTTATCTACAAGGTCTTGAAGTTTTTTTATGTTTCGTGGATATGGGAGTTCAATACTTATATCTGAGATTATTTTTGCGGGGTTTTTGCTCAAAATTATAATTCTTTTACCTAACATTATTGATTCCTCTATGTTATGTGTTACCAGAACGCAGGCTTTAATCCTGATTTTTTTTGTTGCGAGCATTTCTATAAAATCTCTTCTTAAAGCTTCGGCTGTGAGAACATCTAAATTTGAAAAAGGCTCATCCATAAAGAGGACCTCTGGGTCAGCTGCAATTGCTCTGGCTATTCCTACTCTTTGTTTCATACCACCAGATAATTCTTTTGGTAGAGCATTTTCAAATCCATCTAATCCTACCATATCCAATACCTCTAATGCCTTTTTCTCTCTTTCTTTTTCATCTAAATTTGGGTCAATTGCTAAAAGAACATTTTCTAAAACGGTGAGCCAAGGTAAGAGTGCGAATGTTTGAAATACAAATCCTACTTTTGGTTTGACTTCGAGGATATCTTTGCCTCTGTAAAGAACTTTTCCAGTTGATGGTTTTTCTATACCACTTATTATCCTCAGAAGTGTTGATTTTCCCGCCCCTGATTGACCGAGAATAACTAAAAAATCATCTTCATATATTTTGATATCAATAGGAGATATAACTTCTATTTTTCCGTTTTTGCCATAGGGGAAGCTCTTTGATATTCCTTGTGCTTCTATTATGGTCTCTGGCATGTTACTGCTGATAGCATCATAAAACTAATTTTTTTTATAGTAGTTATACACTAATTTTGAACTCAAAAAACGGAAAAAAATTGGAATATGTCCCAGTTTTTATCGTAATTAGTTTTTGATTCCAAATCGTATAACTGCAAATTCAGATTTTTAATCTTAAATTTTTATTGCTATGAATCATGAGAGGAAGGCTTATGACATTTTTTCTGATTTAGAAGATTTTTTCAACTTTATTGATGAATGTATAGGTGATGTTTGTTTTGTAGTAGAGGAGAAAAAAGATAACGATCAAGATAATTCCGGAAAACTTACAGATTCTGAACAAAAAAAGAGTATTAGCAGTGAAAAAAAACATCAGGTATCTATTTTTGAAACTATAATCCTGGAATGTTCGAAATTACCCGAACCTTATACTGCAATTTATGAGGAAAAATCAAAAATAATAAAGGAGATAGCGGAAAGAATAAAACACTGTAAAGATTGTGAATTGTACAAAGGAAGGACTAACGCTGTTCCGGGAGATGGTAATCCAAACACTTATGTTGTTTTTGTAGGAGAAGCTCCAGGATATGATGAAGATAAAAGAGGGAAACCTTTTGTTGGAAAATCTGGGAAGCTCTTGAATAAGTTAATAGAAGATATTTTAGGATTGAAGAGAGAAGATGTTTTTATAACTAATGTTGTCAGATGCAGACCGCCTCAAAATAGAACTCCTGACAAAAAGGAGATTGAGGCTTGTTCTCATTATCTTTTTGAGGAGTTAGATGTTATCAAACCGAAGCTTGTTGTTGCTCTTGGTGCGCCCGCTGCGAAAGTCCTTCTTGATAAAGATGAAAAAATCTCCGAACTCCGTGGAAACTTTTATACAAGAAGCGATTTTACTGTTTTTGTAACTTTCCATCCAGCTTTCGTTATAAGAAATCCAGCTTATATGGAAGTTTTGCAGGAGGATTTTAAAAAGATAAAGGAATTCCTTCAAGCAATATAATGAAATCGTGAGGTCTTATCCCAAAGTATATTGTTATTGCAGAAAGAAGTAAGACTATCAACCCTACTGCTGGGTTTATGGAAAACTCAAAACCTAATTTTGTTTTTGGTTCTTCAATAAAGCTTTTTGTTAAAGGTAAGAAATAAAAGTAAAGTGATGCTATACTTGCTGCTGCTGATATTAATACAACTGAAATTTCTCCTGCCGATAAAGCTGTAATGAAGGCAAAATATTTTCCTTGGAAACCTGCAAGTGGTGGCAATCCTGCAAACGAGACGAAAAATATAGTAAGCATTGCGGCAAAAAATCTGTGTGCCCTTGAAAAACCTGAAATATCTTCAACATTTACAAGTGTATTCTTGAACAAAGAAAGTATTGAGAAAGCCCCTGCAAATGCTATGGAATATGTTACGAGATAAAAGATAAAAAAGTTTTTGAATTCTTCATTTCCTATTCCGAACAAAATTAAAGATATGAAACCTGCGTGGGATATAGATGAGTACGCAATAAGCCTTTTTAGTTCTTTCTGCACAAGAGCGGAGAAAATTCCTACTATTACAGAAAGAATAACTACGATTTCAAGAAGTGGAGTTTGAATTTGTTTCGTCAAATCAAATATTCTCATTATTGCTAAAAATGAAGAAAATTTTACGACTGAACCTGCAAAAACTACCGTTGATGATGGAGCTCCTTGATACACATCGGGAACCCAAAAGTGAAAGGGAGCTGCTCCCGCTTTGAAAAATAAATCAAATAAAATAAGGTATAAGCCTAAAAGTCCTAAAATTCCCTGAGGTTCTGCTATTGCTATGCTTCCAGATGAGGAAAATATCAAACCTAACCCTAAAAGATAAAATAATGAAAGAACTGCACTTGATACAAAGTATTTGAAAGCAGATTCTACTCCGAATCTATCTCGCAAAGCATAAATCATAGCATAAATTGGAAAAGACAGGATCTCTTTTGATATGAAAAGAGTAAGAAAATCTTTTGAGCTTGTCATAATTATTCCCCCTATTGAAGCTAACGATAAGAAAAAGAAGTATTCAGGATATAGTTTCTCTTTTGCTGAAAGTTCTCCAAAAGAAACAAATAATGAGACTATTCCAAGTATAGATATTATTAAACAAGATGCGAAAAGAATTTTGTCTGTTATAATTACACCGAATGGATCTTGAACTATTTTCCCGAAAATTGAATATATGATGAGAGAAAATAGAGATGCGCCGGAAGATATCCAAGATATAATATAATTTTTGAAAACTCTGCTTGCTATGAGTCCCAAAATTGAAATAGTAGAGCTGAAAATAAATACTCCCCAACCCTCTAAAACACTTTTTAATTCTATTGTATTTGTAACTTGCTCCATACGAAATCAATACCCCCTCTTATTATTTCCATAAATGGTTTTGGATAAATTCCTATTGCAAAAACAAAAATTGCAAGACATAGCAGAACAAAAAATTCTACTTTGTTTATATCTTCTATGTGTTTTAACTTTTCTGAATGTTTTTCGGGACCGAAAAATACTCTCAGGGCAAGGTAAAGCATGTATCCTGCCGAGAAAATCGCACCTGACGCTGTTATTATTCCTATGATTTTACTTGCCTTTATAGCTCCAATAATCACAAGTAACTCACCAACGAATCCACCCGTTGATGGAAAACCTATGGATGAGAGAGCAAATGTAAAAAAGAAAAATGTTAGGAATGGTACTTTCTTTGCAATTCCACTGTAATCTTTTATCATTCTTGTATGGGTTCTTTCGTATATCATTCCAACTACGAAAAAGAGTCCTCCTGTTGCTATTGCGTGATTTATCATTTGCAGTATTGCTCCTTGAAGACCTTCGTATGTTATTTTACCTTGTGCTATCGCAACAGAACCCAGCATAACATATCCCATGTGTGAAACAGATGAATAAGCTATAAGTCTTTTCATATCTTCTTGAGATAGAGCCAATATAGCTCCGAAAACTATTCCTAAAACTCCTATCAAAGAAATCAGAAACCAATATTCTTTTATAATATCAGGAAAAATTGGGACTGCAAATCTCAAAAATGCGTATGATCCGAGTTTCAGCAAGATTCCAGCAAGAATTACGCTTCCGCCAGTTGGTGCTTCTGTGTGGGCATCGGGTAGCCATACATGTACTGGAACAAGAGGCATTTTGACAGCAAAGGCTACAAAAAAACCTAAAAATAAAAGAATTTTTGCGCTTCCTGATAGATTTTGGGAAACTGAAATTAAATTTTCAAGTTCAAATGAAATTTTCCCTTGTGTTGCATAAAACTCTTTTGCTAAGAACACAACAGAAACGAGGAAAAATATGCTTCCAAAAAATGTAAATAGAACGAATTTATAAGCTGCATAAACTTTGTTTCCTGTTCCCCATATTCCTATAATGAAGAACATCGGGATCAAAATTGCATCAAAGAAAAAGTAAAATGCAAGGAGATTTTTTGTTGTGAATGCTGGTAAAAGTAAAGCTTCAAGCAGCAAGAACAAAAATGTATATTCATCTTTTCTCTCTCTTTTTTCTACTATGCCATACAAAAATACAAGAAAAGTAAGTCCAGTTGTAAGCCATATAAGTAATATGTTGAGCCCATCAACTTGTAAAGATAGAGTTAGACCTAATTTTTCTGCCAAATTTATCTCACCTTGATAGCCAGTTTCTATAAATAAAGACGAAACGAAAGTCAGAAAGGAAAAAATAACTCCAACCCATATTGACCTCAAAAATACTGAAACTAAAACTCCTAAAAATGGAATCAGAATCGTAATTTTTACCACATCCATATCTTTTTGACCTCCTTCTTTTTTTATCCTCTTTCTTCTTTTTTCTTTTGCTTCAACTAATTTTTGTTTCAGACCAAAATCAAAGCAATCACAATTCCCACCAAAAGTAGAAGAATTATTCTTGCGGGTTCCCCACCATGGAATAGTGAGATTGCAGATCCAAAGACCCGAGATATAGCGGCAGTAAGAGCGTATACTCCTTCAATGATTATTCTTTCTATGAATGAGTAGCATATTTTCATAAGGGCAATTGCACTTCCTATAAAAGTTCCTTCTTCTATCTCATTCAGATAAAATTTACGCCACATAATTTTTCTTGCACCCTCTTCTTTTACGATTTCCTTCCCTTTACCCCAGATAAGATATGCCAAAGTTATTGCTGAAAAAACTATTATATGGACTAATATTGGACCTGGTCCTGCGTGATGTTGTTCTTTGGAGTATCCATATTTTTCCCCAAGCCATTCTCCTACATTAAAAATTCCTCCTACTATACTTAAAATCACAAGTATGAAAACCGTCCAGAACATCAATCCGCCGCCTTCGTGTTTTGGTGAAAAAGAGAATTTTATTTTCTGACCTCCAAATACCACAAAGAAAGCTCTCATCATATATAAAGGTGTTATGAACGATGCGATGATCATCAGGATTTGACCGGTGGTACCATATTTTTCTGATACTGCTGCTATTATAGATTCTTTTGACCAAAAGCCTGATAGAGGAAAAACTCCGCTCATGGCGAGCGAGCAAATCAGAAATCCGAAGTAAGATAGCATCATTCCTTTTTGAGCTGGTTTTCTTTCTCTTAGTTTCCATATATCTGTTTCGTTATCAAATTCGTGCATAAGTATTCCTGAAATAAGGAACAGAGCAGCTTTGAAGAAGCTGTGTTCAAAAACATGGAAAATTCCGGTATATGGAACAGCAGCTGCGCCTGAAAACATAAGTCCAAGTTGAGATAAGGTTGAAAAAGCCAATATTCTTTTTATATCTCTTTCAAACAAACCGAAAAATCCCATAATTATTGAGGTTATTATTCCAACCCAGAATACGAGTTGAGATGGATCTTGCCAACTAAATACATTTCCAATTCTCACAACCATATAGACTCCTGCTGTTACCATCGTAGCTGCGTGTATGAGAGCAGAAACAGGTGTGGGACCTCTCATTGCGTCTGGCAGCCATAGCCAAAGAGGACCTTGCGCGCTTTTTCCCATCGCACCCATGAAAAGAAAGAAAGCAACTTCAAAAACTTTATCTTGTGGAACTTTGTTATCAAAGCTCAATCCACCTGTGTATATCAAAAATAAAACTATTCCGACTATGAAACCGAAGTCTCCGATTCTATTTGTTATGAAAGCTTTAAATCCTGCCCTTGCATTTTCATAAACTGAATACCAAAAACCTATGAGAAGGTATGAGCAAAGTCCAACTCCTTCCCATCCCAAAAAGAGCTGGACGAGATTTCCTGCAACAACAATTTGTATCATGAAGAAGACAAAAAGATTAAGGAGCATAAAGTACCTTATGAATCCTCTATCGTGTGCCATGTATCCCACTGAATATATATGTATCAGGGATGAAACACCTGTGACATATAAAAGTGCTGTTTTTGAAAGTTCATCAAATATTGCTGAAAATTTTATTTCATAACCTTCAAGGGGTATCCACAAAAGAAGATCTAATTTTTTGCTTTCTTGTCCAAATATCATCAAAGATACAGCGAATGAGAGAAGAATTGAAGAACAAGCTACTGTACCAGATATTGCTTTGAGGAGGTTCAAGTGGGCCGATTCAGCTCTTTTAACTTTTTCATATCCTAACAAAAGTAGATTTATGATTGCTCCAACGAGTGGTGAAATTATTATTACAAGTTCCATTTTTCTCTTCCCTCCTTTTTTCTTTTTTTCATTTTTTGTATTCTCATTTTATCTTTTTTCCTTTTACCTTGTTTCATCTTTTTTCTTTTTCTTTTCTTTTTTTATTTTTCTTTCTCATTTCATTTAGCTTTTGAGTTTTGAGAGTTCATCTGAATTAACATTTTTTACGGTTCTGAAAACAGCTATTGCGAGTGCGAGTCCAACAGCGGCTTCAACTGCTGCTATTGCTATAAGTATGAGTATTATAGCATGTGATATAGCTCCCCATTTTAATCCCGCACCGAAGAACACAAGGAATATTCCATTTACAGCTACTTCAAGCGATATAAGAATAAAAATTATGTTTCTTCTCAAAATAACTCCTGATATTCCTATTATGAACAAAATTAATCCAACCAATATATATTCGCTCGGTCCTATCATAAATTCACCTCACATTTCATTTATTTTCCTTTCTATTCTTTTTCTTTAAATCTCATTCCGATAGCTATTGTTACAACTATTGCTATGAGTAAGAAAACCGATATATATTCAAAATGGAATATGAGGTCTTTATAAAGTTTTTCTCCTACTAATTTTGCCGGGAAGAAAAAGAATTTTTGCTCTTTCAAGATTGCCATTTCAGAAAAGATCACGGAGAATATTATCAAAAACAAAGCTGTTGCTGGCAAAACAACAAAAATTCTCCATCTTGCAAATCTACCGAATCTTAATTCTTCTATTTTTAAGTTCATCATCGCAATAACGAACACAAATAGAACAAGAACAGCTCCGACATACACGATTATTTGTATCAGCCCCAGAAAAAATGCTTTTTTTAGTGCAAATAGACCTGCAACAGATAATCCGACAACAAAAAGGTAGAGAACTCCAAAGATAGGTTGTCTCCTTGTAATTGCTAAAAGAGAGAATACCACCGATGCTCCACTAAACAATAGAAATAGTAGAACTTCTGGATCGGTTATTTTTTCCATGATATCAAACTAAAATAAAGAAAAATTTTTTTTAAAATCCAAATTTAAATTTCCAAAAAGTTAGTGAGTTGAATTTTGTTTGTGAAAAATCTGAAATTTTCAGTAGCATATTCAATTTTTATTTCAGGAGGTGATTTTTGAGCTATGGAAAGGTGTTCAAGGTGCGGAAAGGGATTCACAATTGATATTGAGTTTGGAGGTAGGAGCTGGAACTATTGTGGCAGATGTAAGTCAATAAATGCACTTGATAGGGGATTTGTGTCTTTGATTGAGTTTGCAGGCGGAGACAGTATGGTTGTTAGAGCCGCAAGGATATCTTATGGCAAAGAATTAAAAGGAGATGAGCAAGATAAGCGTCTTATAAGGTATATGCTCAAGCATAATCATGGCACACCTTTTGAGCACTCTCTATTTATCTTTCATGTTAAAGCTCCTATTTTTGTTGCTCGTCAGTGGTTCAGACACAGGATAGGTTCTTTTAATGAAATATCCGGAAGATATGTTGAATATCAAGAGGAGTTTTATATACCGAAAAAATTTAGGGTTCCACATCCTGAAAATAAGCAGGCGAGTATTGAAGGATATATTGAGAATGAGGAAAATCTAATAAAGGAGTACGAAGATTCTATAAAGAGAAGTTATGATTTTTATAAGAGACTGATTCAGAGTGGGGTTGCAAAAGAGATGGCGCGAGCGGTTTTGCCCCTTGCCCTCTACACACAATTTTATTGGTCTGTCAATCCAAGATCTCTTATGAATTTCTTGAACCTGAGGCTGCAAGAAGATGCTCAATGGGAAATAAGGCAATATGCAGAAAGAATTTCTTTTTTCTTTTATCAAATGATGCCATGGACATTCTCTGCGTTTGTAGAATTTGGACTTGAAGGAAATACAGATTTTATAGAAAGTATAAAAAAGAAATTGCTTACTTGAAAATCCATCTTACACCTAAAAATCCATAGAGCGTAAATGAAGTCTCCGGAATTATCTCAATTCCTGGTGCTAATTCCAAAAATAAGTTTATTGGGATTTTTTTGAAGAAAGCTTCTATACCTAATGGAATAATTACACCAAGACCAAAATCTTTCCCTACTGATATTGCTCCTCCTATTCCCGGAAAAAATGAAAGTTCTTCAAGGAAATCTATTTTGGCTCCTATTCCGAAAGATCTTTCATAAGCTCCCAAAATCTTTATTCTATCTTTTACTAAACTCCAAGCTAAAGAAAGTTCTATGCCGTCTGTTTTGCTTAGCCAGTATTTTCCGTTCAATCCTGTCGGATCTCCTAATATTATTCCTAAACCGAACTTTCTGCTTTGACATTCTCCTTCTTTATTTATTATAATTGCCGAAAGAATAACAAAGCTAAAAGATAATGCTTTAAACAATTTTTTCTTCATAGCTATTTACATCCTTTTTGTTTTTTTTGTTTGAAAAATTTTTGTTATATGATAGCTTTGTCGCAAACATATTACGGTGGCCCTGCAAAGCCATCAGGACCTAACCTCCTCGCTATCCCCTCCCACCTCCCTTGCACCATCACAGGGCGCAAAGGAGAGAAGTCCCTTACAAACAACCTCCCAAGGAGAGGTATAGCGAAGGCTACCCTCAGAACTCGCCAGAGTTTTTGGGAGCTTTTCTCCCCCCTCACAGGTTCCTGCCTCAGGTTCTCCTGCTTTTGGGTCTCTGGCTCACTCTGACGGCTTTCTTTTCTATTACTCATTTCCATCAAAAATTTCTCTAAAAATTTCTTCTCTCTTTTCAATTTTCTCAAATCTCTCTTTATACCATTCGCTTTGTATTTGTTTTTCTCTTGATTTAACTTATTTTTCAATTCCTCCTCTATCTTCCCTAATCTCCATAGTGCATATTGAATGTAAATCTGGCTTTCAAGTAGCTTCCGGTAGTTCTCTGGTATCTCCTCCTGAAATCCTAACGCTTTCCTACCTATAACATATGCTCCTGCTACATCTTTATCTATAAAATACTGCGGACAGTACTTCATCATACCTATAACTGATGTAAATGCTGGATTTACCTTCACTACCTCTATGCCATTTTGCTTTGCTAAACTCTCTATTTTTTTCAGTATTCTCCTATAAGAGAAAAATTGTAGGATTTTCCTGAGCTTTGCTTTTCCGTCTCCTCTTTTGCCTTTTGGGAGCTTTTTTATATCCTCAATTGCTATTGCTTTTCCTTTCTCTTTTGCAAATCTCACAACTTCATGAGCTATCATCCACTCCTCATACTCTTTCCTATTTCTGCTTTTGTATTTCAGAATATGGGAAAGATAAATTGATTTGTAGCTTTGTAAATTCCCATCGGGAGAAACCTCTGCAAGAGCAAGATGAAAAGGTTTTGCATTCACATCTATTCCTATCACTCCTTTTGCTTTTGTAATTGTTTGTGGAGGAACATCTAATGAAAATTTAACGAATCCGTATATTTGCCCATCTTTGAGTTTTAGCTCAACAGTGTAAGGGAATTGCTCTCCTGATAATATTTTTGCCAAGAATAAAGCCCATTTATCTGATTTTCCGCTCAAATCTCTCTTTACCCTTACTAATATAAATTTTCTGTTTTTCAAAGCTATTCTTAACAGAAGATTGTTTTTACCATTTTCAGCAGTGATAAATCTTAAATTAAGGTTTCCTTTATGAGTTATGTGCTTTGCACCTATGCTTAACAGAGTTCCCTGTCTTTTTTCCCTCCATTTTCTTTTGAGTTCCCTTAATCTTTTTCCTTGAAGATGATTTTTCTTGAGCTTTTCAAATAGAGTTCTACCGCCAAAGATGAGCTTTTTTGGGTTCTGACCCCTTGCTTTGCAGCTTTGAAAAATCTCTCTTGCTTTCTCAACTGCACAATTTACATAATGAGAGTTGAGTTCCGGAAATTTTTGCCTTGTTATTGTGTAAGCTTGCAAAGGGGTGAAGCCCTCAAGGAGCCTTTTGTAGGAGAACCTTACAGCAGAGGAGAAAATTCTCATAAGTTTGAGAATTTGATTTTTCTCTTCCTTATTTACAACGAGTTTAAAGGTTGTAGTTATGAACATATGAATTGAACTAATAGTAATAATTGATTTTAGCTAAAAGAGAAATTTTAGCAAAAATTTTTGAATTTTGTGGAGAAGTTATAATTTAAGATGATTGCGACAAAGCATTATATGATTATAATTTTCTTTGATATTATATTTTGCAGAAAAATTATTTGAAGGAGGTGAATGGAAATGAAAGAAAAAAAAGCGAGGTTATTTTTTGGAGTTTTGACAGTTTTTGTTTTGGCTTTTGTAGGCATTTCAGAAGCACAGAAGAAAAAAGTTCCCGGAGTTGAGAAAGACAAAGTTTATGTTGGCACAAGTCAGCCTTTTTCTGGTCCTGCTGCTGCTTGGGGTATAGTTGCAAAATCTATGGAAACATACTTCCAATATGTTAATGAGAAAAAAGGCGGAGTACACGGTAGAAAAATAGTCTTGCTCGCAAGAGATGATGGGTACCAACCAGCTCGTATGAGAGCAAACATAGAAGAACTCCACAGCAAAGTTTTGTTTTTTGCAGCTCCCCTGGGAACAGCTAATGTTTCAGCAAACCGAGATTTGATAGCGGAAAAGAAAGTTCCAACAATCGCTCCCTTGGGAAATGTTAGAATGTGGGTAGGGTATCCTTGGGAAAAACTAAAATACTTTTTTGTGGCATATACAGACTACCTTGATGAAGGAAAGGAACTAGCAAAGTTTGCAATAGAGAAACTCGGAAGTCAGAAAATAGCTATTTTTTATCAAAATGACGATTACGGTGAGTCAGGCTTAAAAGGAGTTGAATCAGCAGCCCAAGACAAATTAGTGCTCAAAGTTTCTCATGAACTTGCAGATGTTGATTTTTCTGTTCACGCACAGAAAATAAAAGATGCGGGAGCAGATACTGTTATTATTTATTCTAACCCAAGACAGACAGCTGCCTTTGTAAAAAAGCTTTCAGAACTCGGAGTTAAACCTAAAATACTTGCTTCTTTCCCTCTTGCAGACCCCGTTATGGTTCATCTTGCAGGAGAAGCGTGGGATGGAGCATATGTTGGAGGAGTTATAAAATTGCCGCAACTTTATCCCGAATCAAAGCAGATTTTTGATGAAATTGTGAAATTGAACCCAGAACTTGCAAAAACTCCATTTCTTACTTTGTATGGTATTTTTGTTGGTGCTCTTGTTGAGGAAGCTTTGAGAAGAGCTGGACCTGAGCCAACGCGGGAGAAAATAATTGAAGTCCTTGAAAATATGGAAAAGTGGGAATCTCCTGTGAGTTTCCCGATAACTTTTGGAAAGAAAAGAAGACACGGTATAAATGTTATTGGTTTGTGGCGTGTAAGCAAAGACGGCAAATATGAGCAAGTTATGGAACCCAAATTTTTGGATCCTCTCTTTTAATTCATTTTCGTTTATCTAATTTTTATTTTTTGGAATGTTTGTGAAAATATGCGGTTTGATTTGCTATGATGATGTTTTGCTTTGTGATTCTGAGGGAGCAGATTTTTTAGGTTTTATATTTGTTGAGGGAAGTAAAAGATTTGTACTCAAACCAGAGGAGGTTTTACCAATAAAAACACGAGCTAAAAAAGTAGCGGTTTTGCGGAATCCAGAAAAAGATGCTATAAAAGGTTTTGTGGGTTTTGACTATATCCAGCTTCACGGTCTTGAAAGTGAGAAATTAATATATGAGGTAAAATCTTATAATTTTGGGGTCATAAAAACTATATTTCCAGATGTTGAAGAATCTATCAAGCTTTGTGAGAAAGTAGCAGATTATGTGGATTTTTTTCTTGTAGATTCATCATCAAAGTTGAGGGGTTTTGAAAGTTCTCTTTTCTCAGAATATAGTCTTTTTAAAATCATCAGAGAAGGGAAAATATTCGGGAGAGAATTTTTTATTTCTGGTGGTCTTAATCCTTTGAATGTTTGTGAATATATAAAAAAATTCAAGCCAGTGGGAGTTGATGTAGCTTCTGGCGTTGAGGACGAGTTTGGGAGAAAATCACCGAGAAAGGTAAGGGATTTCATAAAAAATGCAAAATCAATTTGTTGATCAAGTAGCTTTAAAAATTTCTAATGATGAGGGAAAAAATTAGGGGTTTGCATTTTAGTATTTCAAATGATAGTATTTATTTTTACTTCCCGTGGGGAACAAAAGCAATTTTTTTCTTCAAAAACCATTTTCCTGATTTTAATGTGGTTTTGCCGAAGCAGAATCACACAGCAAACATTCTTTTTTATCCTGACGATTTTTCTGGGAATGGCGATATATTTTTTGATGGTATTATAGCCCCAACTTCACTTGATATAGCATTGGGTGTGAAAACTGCTGACTGTCTTCCAGTTGCATTTTCTAATTCTCATCTTAAACTTAAAGGCATAATTCATGCTGGATGGAGAGGGCTTGCAAGAAATATAATTCAGGAGGCTATGGATAAGATGCGTCAACTTGGAGAAAAAAGTATATCATCTACTTATTTTGTAATAGGTCCTCATATATGTGGTAAGTGCTATGAAGTTGGGAGTGATGTTGCCGAAATATTTGAAACTCTTTGTAGGGAAGATGGTATCAATGTAGATAAAGTTGTAAAAAAAGGGAAACAAAAAGGAAAATTTTTTATCAGTCTTTCTTCTTTTGCTTATTTCCTTTTACGAAATCTCGGTATAAAAAATATTTTTATTTCTGGAATATGTGTAAAAGAGGATAATAGATTCTTCTCACGAAGAAGGGGGGACGAGAAATCTCAAATTTCCATAGTTATATAGGTGGAAAGTTATTTCCATTATAGATGCAGATCTATTTTCCATTTTTCATTTCAGATTGGAGGATAATCTTAAATACTTTATTTCCACAAATTTTTATTAAAATTTTAATTATGCAGAAAGTAGATTTGAAAGCTCAAGCAAAAAGTCAGATAGTAAGTCAAAAAGTAGATAATCAGAGTAATGTACAGAAAGCACCTCAGAAGCAAGAGGAAAAGCAGGATTCCGCAAAGCAAGAGGAGAAAAGAGTAGAAACATTGAAACAAAAAGAAGAAAGGGCTTTGACAGGACCGAAGAAGGTTGCTATACTTCTGAGAGCATTAGGGGAAGAATATGCATCAGAAATATTGAAGATGCTGACCGAGGAGGAGGTTCAGAAGATTACCGAGGAAATGTTGAAGTTGAGTATAATTCCTAAAAAAGTCGTCAAGGAAGTACTTGATGAATTTGTTAGTCTTTCAAGACAGGATGTCCTGACAGGTTCTGGATACGAATTTATATACAAGATTTTGACTAATGTTTTTGGTCCAGCAAAGGCTAATGCTATAATGGAGAGGCTCAAAATATTCGTAAAAGCTTCTGGGGGTTCGGAAGTAAGTATGGGTATATTGCATGACCTTGATGCTCAATCTATTGCCAACTTTATAAAAAAGGAACATCCACAAACTATGGCTGTTGTTCTGGCGTATTTAGACCCAAAAAAAGCTCTTGATGTCCTACAATTTTTACCGAAAGATATTTACGCTGAGGTGCTGGAGAGAATAGCCAAATTAGATAGACTTTCTCCGGGAGTTGTTGATGAAATAGGTATAGTTCTTGACGAAGAATATAGAACAATAGGTGGTGCAAGAAGAGTAGGAGGTGTGAATGCTCTTGCAGAGATAGTTATGAATGCTCCACCGGGTCTTGAAAAAGAACTTCTTGAAAGGATAGAAAAGCAAAATCCAGAACTTGCAGAGGAGATAAAGCAGAGAATGTTTACCTTTGATGATATAGTAAAAATCCATGATAGATACATAAGTGTGATTTTGAGAGAGATAGATAGAGAGGTTTTACTTAAAGCTCTAAAAGGGGCTTCTGAAATTGTAAAAAGGAAAATACTTGGAGCCATGAGCGAAAGAGCAAGGAAAGTCTTGCAGGAAGAACTTGAAACCATGCCCCCTGTAAGAAAGATAGATGTTGAAAAGGCTCAGCAAGAAATATTGAAGGTTATAAGAAGGCTTGAACAACAGGGTGAGATTGTTGTGCCTCGCGGAAAAGAGGATGTTGTTTAATTATCTTGAGGTTTATATATTTTTTGATTATTTTAAGTTGTACATATTGAAAAAATCATAATTTCTCTGGAAAATGAGAATTTCAGAAAATAAGTCTAATTTGGAAAATTTTTCCTGAAAAAACAACTTTTCCTTCTAAAAATATTATCATTTATATTGCCTACCATATGGTAGGTAGAAATACATTAAAAAAGTGAAAAAGGAGGTGGATTGAAATGACTGAAAAAACAAAAAGATTGATCAAAGAAGGAACAGCGGAAGCTATAAAGACTCTGTACGATACGATATGGGTATATTCTTATGAAACTGAGATTCAAAAACTTTCTGAACTATATGAGAAAGCCAAAAAAGAGCAGTGGAATGCCTCGCAAGATATAGATTGGTCGCAGCAAGTTGATATTGAAAAACTTACTTTCTCATCTCAGCTTCCACAACTTCTTTTTCAGGGATTGTGGGAAAAACTTGATGACAAAAAAAGGTTGGAGCTATCAATATCAAATATGAGCTGGATTTTATCTCAAATACTGCATGGAGAACAAGGGGCTTTACTTGTTGCAAGCCATCTTGTGGGGTGTGCACCTGTTTATGATGAAAAACTTGTGGCTTCAACCCAAGTTATAGATGAAGCAAGACATGTTGAAGTATTTCACAAATACCTTACTACAAAGTTAGAAAAAGAGTTCCCTATATCTCCTCATCTCCGCGATCTTATGCGGAACATACTTTCAGAATCAAGATGGTATTTTAAGTTTGTGGGAATGCAGATTCTTGTGGAAGGACTTGCGATGGGCATATTCGGAACATTAGATAAGTTCGGTGAGGAACCTCTTGGAGTTCAAATCGTAAGATATGTTATGAAAGATGAGGCAAGGCATGTCGCTTTTGGAGTTATTTCCTTGAAAGAACATATAGATGATCTCCCTGAAAAGGAAAAGAAAGAACTTTGTGAGTTTGCATACGAAGGATGCGTCGCTCTAAAAAACAGAATAACAGATATGTCTCAGGTTTGGGAAGATGTCGGATTACCTGTAAAAGAAACTCAGGAGATAATTCAAAATTCCCCTGTATTTCAGGAGTTTTTACTTTTGATGTTTTCCCGTGTCGTTCCTAACTTAAAGAAACTTGGGCTTTTACCTGATTACATGAGACCTCATTACGAAGAACTTGGTATTTTGAAATTTGAAAACTTTGAAGATAATATTTAGTCGTTATGAAAGTAAGGAGGGAGTTCTTACTGCCCGGAACTGCTGTTTTTTTTATTGGTCTCATTTCCTTTTTCATAACAAAAAGTTTTATCCCACTTGTTATTTTATCCATTCTTTTTATTTTTCTTCTTAATTTTTTTCGCGATCCTGAAAGAGAGCCTGAGACCAATTCAGATAAAGATTTGATCTCTCCTGCTGATGGAAAAGTTATATTGAAAGATGAGGTTGAAGTAAAAGGTGATTTGTTAGAACTTATTCCTGAATTTGAAGGTAAGAAGATGAAGAGAATTGCTATATTTATGAGTCCTCTTGATGTTCATGTGAATAGAGCTCCTATTTCTGGATATATTCAGAAAATTTTGAGAAAGAGCGGAGGTTTTGCTCGGGCGTTCTTAGAGAAATCAGAAAATAACTCACGAGTTCTTTGGCATATCAGAACAGAAGATGGTAAAGATGTAATTTTATCCCAAATAGCGGGTGCGATAGCAAGAAGAATTTCTGTATTCAAAAAAGAAGGAGATTTTATAAGAAGAGGAGAAAGGATAGGAATTATATATCTTGGTTCCAGAGTTGATATATATATACCTTATGAGTGGGAATTTTCTGTTCAAGTTGGAGATAAAGTTTTTGCTGGAAAAACAAAGATAGGATATATAACTCTGAACCGAAACTAAACTAAATATTCTTGAAGAAACTTTTTTGCCTTGCCGCTTTTTATGATGTCTTTTGCCATAATATAACCTTCTTTGAAATCTTTTACTCTGTCGCAAATTATAAATCCTGCTGCAACATTCAAAGCTACAAAGTCAAGTAAAGCCTCTCTCTCTTTTCCTTCTAACACATTTAAAAATTCTATTTCTGGTTTGCTCTCTGATTGTTTTAGTTCTTCTAATTTATGTTTTTTCCCTAAAATTTCTCTTGCATCTAACTCAAACTTTTCTATTTTCCCGTTTTCTAACTTGAAAAAGAATGTCCGACCTGATGGGGATATTTCGTCTATAAAAAATCCTTCTTCTGTTTCTCCTGAGAACACGAGAGTTTTTTCAGTTCCAAGTAAAGATAAAGCTTGTGCTATTTTTTCTGCAAAATCAGGGGAGAATACTCCTATTACCTGTCTTTTCACTCCAACTGGATTAGTGATTGGACCTAAAAGATTGAAGATTGTTCTTATTCCAAGTTCTTTCCTTATTGGAGCTACATTTTTCATAGCAGGATGGAATTTTGGAGCAAAAAGGAAGACAAAATTTTTCTCTTTAAGTTCTTTCTCAACTTCTTCTGGTTCAACATTTATTTTCACTCCTAATTTTTCTAGAATATCAGCTGAGCCAAGTTTTGAAGAAACTGCCCTATTTCCATGTTTTGCTACTTTTATTCCTTCTGCTGCCAAAATTATAGCTGATGCCGTTGAAGCGTTGAATGTGTGAAGTCCATCCCCTCCTGTTCCGCATGTATCAATTGGTTTTATATTTTCATCGTTTATTTTGGGTTTTACTGCTTTCTGTCTCATCTCGTATGCGAATCCTGCTATTTCTTCTGATGTTTCTCCCTTCATTCTGAGAGCAACTAAAAGTCCTGCGACAAGGTTTTGAGGTGCTTTCCCGGAAATTATTAAATCTGCGCAAAATCTTGCTTCTTCAAAATTTAAATTTTTCCCCTGAACTACTTTGCCAAAAATTTCTCTGAATTTTTTTATTTCTTCCTCATGTTTTGTTTCAGTTTCCATTATTTTTTATATTTTATCTTTATATATCACAAAAACTTCATCAGCTGAAATTCCTGCTTCTTTTAATATACGAATTGCATTTCGGACACAATTTTCGGAGCTAAAATTAGTGCTTACTTTCCATCCTTCACTGAGCTTTTCGTATCTACGCATTTTTCCCTTGCGAATCAGTTTGCCCAAAGGTAGCTTGTTTTTTTCTTGCAACTTTGGTAATGCCCACTTAGCAACCTCAATTAGTATCTTCCTCCATGAATTTTTCTCCTTTTGTTCTCCATTTGGGAATCGGATACATTTGGGGGGGTTCTGTTTTGGCTTCATTTCGTCGTATAGCTTTTTTATTGACCGTAATTGTCCAGGAGAAGACATCTGTTTATGTTCTTCGGTGTAGCGATGTATATCCACTACTGATTTGTGGGCAGGTTTTAGTTCTGGCATTGCTGATCTCCAAAGGGCAAGCAATTGGCGGGCGGAATCTCCGGGGTTTTGCTGAGTTAGTCTAATATGTATGATAGGTTCCGGATTTTGAGTCTTTGGTTTGCTTATATCCCACAGAATCCAGCGGTCGCCGTCAGTGATAACATAATAACGTATTCCACGAGATTGCCATAGTGGAAAGAGCCTTACGATATGCATCATCAAAAATCTTATCGCCTGCTCCCAGCTTTTTTGCTTCTACTCCTATGCAGATGTCATTCCATTGCAAAATATAATCTGGGCGACCAACTTCTGTTTGAAATTCAGGTATTACTTGATCTGGATTTTCTGTATCCCATCCGAGAGCGCGCAAAATTGGATCAACGAGAACATAACGAGTAAGCATTTCATTTTGTTTCAATTTATCTTCATATTTTTTAATGCGTTCTCGCACACGCTCGATGGTGTCTATTAGCTCCTTCATCTTGCTTTGCTCCGATTTTGATTTTACGCTTGCTTATTTACTTTCATTATTTTTTTATACTATTTATTTTTAGTCATTTGTTTTTAACAGCCCATTGTTAAAAAACAATGGGTTTGGGGAAGGTTTATTTGCTATGAGCTTTTTTGCTCATGCAAACCTTACTTCCCCCAGCCACTGCCACATCTTCTACCCGTTTTACCGGGCTACCTTTCTTTTTTTTCTTTTACCTTTACTTTTACTCTTCTTTTTCCTATTCTTTTTTTCTTTCCCTTTTTCTTTTTTATTTTTCTTTTTTCTCTTTCCTTTTTCTTTTTTCTTCCTATTTTTTATTTTTTTTATTTTACTTTTTTATCTCTTCTCCTTCCTTCCCTCCTTTAA
>Ga0079997_115076_pt1 | contig 28825 bp, 22 predicted proteins | sample PerSpoCPS_CMetaG_FD_69200 | JGI IMG/M metagenome (GOLD analysis project Ga0079997, IMG submission 69200) | Archaeal communities from Yellowstone National Park, Wyoming, USA - Perpetual Spouter C (PS_C) MetaG (SPADES assembly) (version 2) | ecosystem: Environmental > Aquatic > Thermal springs >... | reverse complement strand
CCTCGGCGAGTATGTGTTTCCATCCCCTTTAAGCGGGTCTCGGTTTTCAAAGTTCGGAAGGTTTCTCCGAGTACGTCCGGGTCCACAAGTTTCCATCCCCTTTAAGCGGGTCTCGGTTTTCAAAGATGATGTGCTGTAGTCATACCGAAGGAGGCATATCATGCTTGGGTTTCCATCCCCTTTAAGCGGGTCTCGGTTTTCAAAGCCAGGCAGGATATGCTGTCCAAACTCTCTGATGAGCATCCGTTTCCATCCCCTTTAAGCGGGTCTCGGTTTTCAAAGATGCCCGTTTTGCGGGCAACGCGCGGCTTGCGAGCATCTGTTTCCATCCCCTTTAAGCGGGTCTCGGTTTTCAAAGTCGTCCGGATCGGACGGAAACAGCGGAGGTCATCGATGTTTAGTTTCCATCCCCTTTAAGCGGGTTTCGGTTTTCAAAGCTGAGTACAGATAATGGATCATGTAGCTCATCCGTAAGTTTCCATCCCCTTTAAGCGGGTCTCGGTTTTCAAAGCAATGAAGCGTGCGAAGAAACCGGCGGGCACGGGCCGGCTCTGGTTTCCATCCCCTTTAAGCGGGTCTCGGTTTTCAAAGCCACTCATGGTGACATCAGCATTGACAATACGCAACCTTTGTTTCCATCCCCTTTAAGCGGGTCTCGGTTTTCAAAGGCGTGGACCCATATGCGGGTGCTGGTTCTGCCGACTGCTTGTTTCCATCCCCTTTAAGCGGGTCTCGGTTTTCAAAGAGAATGAAGTTGTTGGTCCAGTAAAGCTGGACCTTGACACGTTTCCATCCCCTTTAAGCGGGTCTCGGTTTTCAAAGACGATGGATGTGCACATGGCCGAGCGCAGAGCCCTTGTGAAGTTTCCATCCCCTTTAAGCGGGTCTCGGTTTTCAAAGTCGGAGGAGGGTGATGCGTCGTCTGAGTGATTGGGTCTTTGGGGTTGCGTTTCCATCCCCTTTAAGCGGGTCTCGGTTTTCAAAGTTGCCCAGGAATTCCCGAACGCCGAGACAGCCCGGCGTCAAGATGCTCAAGTTTCCATCCCCTTTAAGCGGGTCTCGGTTTTCAAAGATGATGTGCTGTAGTCATACCGAAGGAGGCATATCATGCTTGGGTTTCCATCCCCTTTAAGCGGGTCTCGGTTTTCAAAGTATGAGCTTTACCATCTACCCAGGTGGGCCGCCCGGCTCGTGTCGGTTTCCATCCCCTTTAAGCGGGTCTCGGTTTTCAAAGCCTTGGACGGGCACTTCGCCTGTGGAGTGCCCGTCCGGTTTGTTTCCATCCCCTTTAAGCGGGTCTCGGTTTTCAAAGGAGGTTGGTCATGCGCGACCAAGTTGGCCAATTGCTGGTTTCCATCCCCTTTAAGCGGGTCTCGGTTTTCAAAGTATTCTGTACTGGAGTCAGAGGGCAATTGAGATTTTGGGTTTCCATCCCCTTTAAGCGGGTCTCGGTTTTCAAAGGGGGGGGGTGCTTTCACCGGCCCGCCCAAGTTTCCATCCCCTTTAAGCGGGTCTGGGTTTTCAAAGCCATGAGACTCCGACCCATTGGGCCGGAAGAACCCCGTGTTTCCATCCCCTTTAAGCGGGTCTCGGTTTTCAAAGACGAGATGTTCAACGCTATCGCCGAGTCAACCCATAATGTTTCCATCCCCTTTAAGCGGGTCTCGGTTTTCAAAGCCGTAATCGTCTTGGGCGTATCCGTCTCGACGATATGTTTCCATCCCCTTTAAGCGGGTCTCGGTTTTCAAAGGCTTGACGTGGGAGGCGGGATTTAACCCGCCAGCTGAGTTTCCATCCCCTTTAAGCGGGTCTCGGTTTTCAAAGTCACGGTGATGGGGAGGGTGAGTCATGATTGAGCTAAAAGTGGGTTTCCATCCCCTTTAAGCGGGTCTCGGTTTTCAAAGTGTCAGCAACAAGTGCGTTTCGTTCTCATCTGCTCCAGTTTCCATCCCCTTTAAGCGGGTCTCGGTTTTCAAAGCTAGCTGTTTTCGTTTACGTGAATGAGTAGGAGGTGTTTTCGTTTCCATCCCCTTTAAGCGGGTCTCGGTTTTCAAAGCCGACGAGGTATACGGGCCGGTAGACGTGCGTGCGCTGACCCAGTTTCCATCCCCTTTAAGCGGGTCTCGGTTTTCAAAGTTGATCGGCCGCGAGCGTGAAGAGCTCGCGGTGAAATTGGGTTTCCATCCCCTTTAAGCGGGTCTCGGTTTTCAAAGCTGCCTGCTAATTCTTGGCCCCGCCCTGGCTGGGAAAATGTTTCCATCCCCTTTAAGCGGGTCTCGGTTTTCAAAGTCGAAGTCCTCTTTCAACGCCGAAAGCAATGCCTGGGTCGACAGTTTCCATCCCCTTTAAGCGGGTCTCGGTTTTCAAAGAGCACCTGTTTTTAGGATAGGCAGGAGGCCATCGGGAGGCAAGGGGTTGAGACGACGGGGGTGGGAAGGAACCCGCCCCATGGGTTTTGGGAGGGGGTTCGATCAGGGATTCGCATGGGGGGCCGAAGGGATTTTGAGACGAGGGGCCTCGGGGGGCGGGAGGGGGAACCGGCGTGGTACCAGGGGGATGGAAGTCTCCTGGGATGGACTCAAAAATGGGGACCCGGGGGGTGGGTATTTCCATGGACCCATCCGGGGGGTTCTTGCGGAGCGAAGGGGAGTGAGGCAGGAGGGCAGTAAGGCAATAGGGCAGTAAGGCAATCGGGCAATAAGGCAGTAAGGCAGGAGGGCAATCGGGCAATAAGGCAGTAAGGCAATAGGGCAGGAGGGCAATCGGGCAATAGGGCAGGAGGGCAGTAGGGCAGGGAGGCAGGGGGTAGGAGGGGGCCGGGCCCGGCACGGATGGAAGGGATGGAGTAACGAGTGACGAGTAACGAGTGACGGGTGGCGAGTAATAAAGCCCCTTATGCCTCACTGCCGTATTGCCCTACCCTTTACCCCTCCCTCTACCGGGGGCCGAAGACCGAAAACCGAGGGCCCATTCCCCCATCCCCGTTCAGAAAAGTGACGGGGTGACGAGTGACGGAGGGATGAGGGACGGAATCGTGCTGGAGTCCCACGATGATGCCAACCCCATGTGCGGGTTTTCGAAGCGTGAGCCAGGCATTCCGCCAGGTACCGAATCGACGCCGAGGGCCGGGTACCGAGTACCGAAGACCGAGCCCGGCCACCGGAAAACGCGCACACCGGGTATGCTATCCGGCCGTCATCCCCGAGCCGGCCCGTTCAGTCGTCCCTCGACCTTCCGGCACCGTCTCCATCACGACGGGGAGCATGGCCCACCCCCGTCACTTCGTCACTCCATCACTCCGTCCCTCTAATGCGTACTCCCCCCTCTCCGTCACCCGTCACTCCGTTACCCCAGCCGGCCCGGTCAAGGGGGCGCATAGAGGGCCAGGATTTTGGGGGACACCAGGAGGGTCATCCGACGTCGAAAGCCCTCCGGCAGGGGGGAGGCCCGTTGGAAAAGGGCCCGGGCTTGCTGGAGAAGGGCCGGTGTTTTCTCCCCTTCGGCGTAGTAGCGAGCCGCCAGACTGCAGGCCATGATGAAGTAAGCCCGCTCGTCTAACTTGTACTGGGTCTCTGCGTCCTTCAAGACCCGAAAGGCCATACCGTACCGTCCGCTGGCGTAAAATTCGAGGGCTTGCAGGACGATGGCCCGGGGGACGGCCGGCGGAGTCGACGGGGGAGCAGGCGGTGGAGCCGGTGGGTGGACCGGGGGAGACGGCGGCTCGGGGCGACGCTCACAAAGGGCCCGGAATTGCTCTTGAACGCTTGTGAACTCCCCGTATAGGGAACTCCCGGGACCGATTCTCTCCTTCTGGACTGATGCGGCGATGGCCTGGGCGGCCTCCGGGCACTGTTTCAGGACCAGGTAGGCCTTCGCCAGGTAAAGGTAGGGATAGAAGTCCTTAAAGAAGGTCCCATAGGTTCGCCGGCGGGGGCCGGGTTCGGGGCCCTTCTCGATAGCCCGCCGGAGGTTCTCGACGGCCGCTTGAGCGTTGCCGTCCCGGATCTGCTGAAGGCCCAATTCATAGTAGTAATACCATTCCTGGTCCGCATAGGCGGTCGAGAAGCCCCCCACGATCAGGACCCAGACGGCCCATCGCAGAAACGGGGTGTACCGTATCATGGCGGACGTTGCCTCCCTTTGTCCTCGGCTTCCTTACGGCTCCGGGAGATCCTGGAGGAGCTCCGGCGGCAGACCCCTCCGGAAGATGGGCTGAATCAAGTGGGTGACCTGGGAACCGACGACGTCGACCTCAACGGTCGCCGGGGCGCTCATGGCCGGGTGGCGGTACTCGACGACGTAGCGGCCGGTCGGGATGTCCCGCACCCACAGGGGCGTATAGGCCGGCGTCGGGATCGGGACACGGAAACCGTCGGTCGACCGCTCGACCCGAAGGATCTCCGCCCACGGCAGGAGGTTGATGAAAAGCGTCCCTTTGACCGTCTCCGGCGGGGGCGGGAGGCCCTTATTATCGGCCTGCTCGGAAGGCATCGTCTTCCCCTGACCATCTCGGGCCGGTGGCGGCTTCAACTCTTCTTCCGGTTGGATCTTGGCCTTCTCGGCCTCTTCGGCGGGCCCGGTCTTCCCCGCCGTCTCCCCGGAGGTCGTCGACCGGTCCGGCGGATGGACCTTATGGTCTGTCGAAACGGCCGAATTCCCCTGATCGGCCGGCCACCACCGATAGGTGAGGTAGGCGACCGTCGCGCCGACGACCAGGAAGGCCCCTATCACGGCGGCCCACAGTCCGACGGGCCAGCGTTTTCCCTCGACCGGCGGTCCGACGGCGATGGAGATCTCCGACGGTGTCGAGGGCGTCGGGGGGGCGACGACGGTCGCCCGGGTCGGTGCCCGGGGTGGGGTCGAGGCCAGGACCGTTGCCGGTTCGGGTTTCGGCGGAGGCGGAGCCTGAACGGTCGGGCGTTCCGTAGGCCCGGGCGGCGTCGTGACCAGGACCGTACGGGGTTCCTCGGCGGGCCGACTCTGGGTCACGAGGGTCGTCTTCTCGTCCCGGAACTTTCGGATGATGGCCTGAAGGTCACGGCCCATGTCGTAGGCCGACGGATAGCGGGCCTCGATGTCCTTAGCCAGGGCCTTCTCGATGACAGCCCAGATGTCCTCGAGATAGGGAATATCGACCTCGGCGGTGATCGGGACCGGAGGTTCGTGGACGATTTTGTAAAAGACGGTCGTATAGTGTTCACCCTCGAAGGGTCGGCGGTAGACGAGGAACTCGTAGAGGACGACGCCCAGGGCAAAGATGTCCGTCCGACCGTCGATTTTTTCCCGCTCCCCGCGGACCTGTTCGGGTGCCATATAGTGGGGGGTCCCCATGATGATACCCGTCTGGGTGAAATGGGTCGCCCCCATCTTGGCGATTCCGAAGTCCATGATCTTGACGACGTGATTGTCCAAGACCCGGATGTTGGACGGCTTGATGTCTCGGTGGACGACGCCCTGGGCGTGGGCGTAGCCGAGGGCCTCGCAGGCCTGCCGGATAATGTCCAGCTTTTCGTCGACCGTCAGGGGGGCACGGGTCCGAATGAGTTCATCCAGGTCCCGGCCCTCCAGGTACTCCATGGCAATGTAAGGGACTCCATCGTCCTCGCCCAGGTCGTAAATCGTCACGATGTTGGGATGCCGGAGTCGGCCGGCGGACTGGGCTTCTCGGACGAAGCGTTCCTTCAAGACCGGGTCCTCGGCCAGGTCCGGGAGCATGACCTTCAGGGCGACGTCTCGGCCGATGAAGGGGTCGTAGGCGTGGTATACCCGACCCATGCCGCCCTTTCCGAGGAGACGCTTGACGACGTACTTTCCGATACGTTCGGGGATCGGCGCTTGCGTTTTATCGGCCATGGGACTCCTGCAAGGGGTTTTCTAATTCCCGTCCGCCACGATGCGGACCAGGACGACCGTGATGTTGTCCGGCCCCCCGTGGTCGTTCGCCTGCTGGATCAACTCCCGGGCGGCTCCCTCCAGGTCGGTCCCGTACCGGGTCACGACGGACAGGATGTCTTCGTCGCTGATGACCCCGCTCAGGCCATCCGTGCAGAGAAGCAGTATGTCGTCCGACAACAAGGGCTCCTCGTCGATGTCTACCACAGGGTCCTGGGGGCCGCCCAGGGCCCGGGTGACGACATTCCGAAAGGGGTGGACCCGGGCTTCCTCGGCCGTGATCACGCCGACTTTGATCTGCTCGGTGACCCACGAATGGTCCTGCGTGAGCTGGATGATCTTGCCCTGCCGGATGAGGTAGGCTCGACTATCGCCGACATGAGCGATGAAGGCCCGCTGAGCTGAGGGGTCGAGCTGGACGACGACGGCCGTCGTGGCCATTCCCTGCCATTCGGGGCGGCTACTGGCCGCCTCCAGGATCCGCTGGTGAGCCTTCAAGAGAGCCCACCGGAGGACATGTTCCTTCCACTCCGTCGTGTCCACCGTGGAGCCCGGCCACGTGGCGTCCGGGTCTGCCTGAGCGGTCCGGACGAAGGCCAAGATCTCTTGGACGGCGATCTGAGAAGCCTGCTCTCCGGCCGCATGGCCGCCCATGCCGTCGGCCACGATAAACACGCCCAGGCGTTCATCACAACCCCAGGCGTCTTCGTTCTTTGAACGCTTTCGGCCGACGTCGCTGGCTCCGTAAAATTCCCACCGTAGCGTCATCACGCGGCTTTCCCCTAAATTTGTCCCTTATTCAGGCCCAGGATGTGGGCCAAACGTTCTTTCGCCATATTGCGAACGGCCATCGGAACGTCCCGGCTCCGGGTGATGTCCCGGAGTTGCATGACCGAGAGCTGGGCCATCAGGCGGGCGGCGACCGGGATGGGCGTCTTGGGATTCGTCACGATCCGGTACACGAAGGTCCGATTCTTGTAGAATTCTCGACGGTCTGCCAAGATGCGGAGGACGTCCGGCTCCAGGTGCCGCATAGCGGCGTAAGTCTCGGCCTCCGACTCCGAAAGTCGGGGACTCTTCATGACGGCTTCCTGAACGGTGCGGTTCGGGTCCCGGATCAGGAACATCCGGGCTTCCCGATGACCCAACAGGGCCAGCATGATCCGCTCGGGGACCGTCATGCGCATGATCCGGTCCAAAAGCCGCTGGGGGTCGCCCTGGGTTTCGGCCTCGACGGCCAGGACTTCCGGCGGCGTCTCGGCCACCGGCTCGGCGGGCTCGACGGCCGATGGGACCGCCATCGGTGTCGTAAGGACGGAAGGCGGCGCTTCCGGAGCCAGCACCGGTACGGCTGGACCCGGCGGGCCGACCGACGGAGCGACCGGCGGGGGAGCCGGGGGTGACGGCTTCAACTCGTAGCGGACTTCCTTTTGGACAAACTCCTCCTCGAATTCCCGGAGGCGTCTCTGCTGGACGGGTGTCAGGTTCGGATTCCGCCGGAGCGCCGGCAGGAGGTCCGGGGTCTGAAGCAGACGGACCTGGTTGACTACGATAAGCTCCAGGACGTCCGCCCCGGCCTGCTCGGCCAGGTGCACGAGAGCCGTGTCCGGTATCGAGGGATTCCGAGCGAGGCGGGCGGCGACGGCCGAGTCCCGGCTGTATCGCTGGACCAAATACTCGAAGGTCGGGCCCTCCAGGTGGGGATGGGCCGCCAGCTCCGCCAGCTCTTCGGTCGAGAGCTGTTCCAGGGACTGCCGGGCGAGGTCCCGCACTTCCGGGGTGCCGCCGTGGGCGGCCAGGTAGACCCAGATGTCCAGAAACTCAGGCCGGGGCAGGGGGAGCAGGCCCCGGGCGGCAAATTCCTGGACGGCCACCGGTGCCCGACCCTCTAAAACCTGGCGGGTAAGGACGTGCTTGCTGGCCATCCCCCACGCCTCATCATCCGAAAGATTATACTCCACTTTCTATTGGGGGGAAGAGGGTTCCCCGGACGGGAGTCGGCTTGCGTCGAAAATCACGTCGCGACGAGTCTCGCCGGGTCCGCCCAAGGGAGGTACCGGCCGGTCGTTGACGAACACCCGTAGGGCCCCCGCATTCCCGACCGTCGCCAGACGGATCTGCGTGGTCGCTTCGATCCGATAAGCCTCTCCGGCCCGAAGGGTCCCCAGAAAGACCCGCCGACCGTCGGCATAGACCTCCAACCAGCAATTTTCCTCCGCTACGATGCGAAGCCGGATCGGTAGGGGGGTCGTCGGATGCCCCACGTCCCCCGAAATCGGCTGGGGAGTCGACGAGGCGGGTTCGGCAACCGACGTCGGCTGAGTCCCCCGGTCCGGAACGGATTCCGCCGGCGGCCCCTGGACATGCCACCATAGCCCGGACAGGGCGACGACGCCGAGGACGGCCCCGACCCACCAGAATCGCAGGAGCGACCTTCCCCACGGGGGCCGATGGGACGGAAGACGGGGGCTTTCCCGCTGGCGGTCGGATAGAGTTGCCAGCGCTTCCGGCGTCAGGGGCACACCCAGCCAGTCGGCGTAGGCTCGTACGAAGGCCCGCCGGTAGTGACCGCCCGGCAAGTCCGCCCAGCGTTCCTCCTCTATCGCCTGGATGTAGGCGACCGGAATCCGGAGCCGCTCCGCCACCTCTCGTTGGGAGAGGTTTCGTACCTGACGGGCTTGCCGAAGCAAAGGTCCGATGCCCATACAGTTTGGCTCGCCGGGAGAGAGGATTTTCCATTTTACTTCCGACCGTCGGACTCCTGCAACTCCAAAATGGCTCGGTGTCCGGCCTTCGGTTCTCGGCCCTCAGCCTGGGCAAAGGATGCGGGAAAGTCGTATCTCCCTTGCCCCTCATCCCTCCATAGCCGAGGGCCGGATACCGAGCCCTGAAGACCGAGCCGGGGGACTGAGTACCGGAAAACCCGCACACAGGGTCTGCATCCGTTTCTTAACGAGGGTAGTGTCTCGGCAAGTGTGTCCAACACACGTGGCAATACGGCAGTAGGGCAGTGAGTTATTACCACTCACTCGTCACTCCGTTACTTCGTCCCCTCTATCCCCGATCGGCTCTAAGGGACCCAGCCAGTCTACCCGGCCAAGCCGCCACCGCCGAGCCCAGCGCATCGGTGCCAGCCGCCGCCACACGAGAACATAGTCGACAGCCCATAGACCGGCGGCTAACATCCGCCGCTGGTACAGGGGAACCCCCAGGTCTGGAAGGCCCAGGTACTGCCGAAGGGCCGCTCCCGTCAGGACCGCTACGACCAGCCGGTCGTCCGGCGTCATCCGGGCCCGAGCGGCTTCGAGCCGTTCAACCGTTTCGGGCCACAGGAAGGCAAACACACCCCAGCCGACGTAAAGTCGGCCCCGGACGCCGGCCAGCGTCTGACGCCCCGACCGACCTGTAAGGAGTTTTGACTGTAATTCGGTGGGTATTAGCGAGTCGGCTCGAAGATTGGGTGGACTCAAGGGGAGTCTATCTCCAATGGCCCCACTGCCTTACTATTGCTAAGATGGATGCAGGATACAGGATGCAGGATGCAAACCCGGTGTGCGCGTTTTCCAGTGGCCGGGCTCGGTCTTCGGTGCTCGGTGTTCGGCCCTCGGCTTCGGACTGGCTCCGGTGCCGGGTCCCAGGTCTCAGGTGCCAGGTACCCGGTACCTGGAACCCGGTACCCGGCACCCCTGCATCATTCCCAATCGCCCAGGACCTCCCGATAAGCCGCATAGGTCCGGCGGACCGTCTCGGACCAGCAAAAGTGCTGGGCCCGCTTGCGGCCTCGCTCGATCCGGTCCGCCCGGAACGCTGGGTCGGTGAGGACCCGCTCGCAGGCCTCGGCGAGGGCCTCGGCGTCGGCCTCTTCGACGAGCACGGCGGCGTCTCCGACGACCTCCGGGACGGCCCCCCGGCGGAGGGCCACGACGGGCACGCCGCTGGCCATCGCTTCTAACAGGGGAATCCCGAAGCCCTCGTCATGAGAGGTCATCAGCAGGAGGGCCGCCCCGTCGTAGATCGCCGGAAGTCGCGTCCGGGGCACGTATCCGAGGAAGTGAACGAACAGCCCATACCGGCGCTGGCGCTCCCGCAGGTCGACTTCCAACGGACCCTGGCCCACGACGACCCACGGCCCGGCCCGACCCCGAGACTGCAGGATACGCACGACCTCAGCGGCCAGGACGGGATTCTTCCGACGGTTCAGGGCACCGACGAAGAGGACATATCCCTCGGACAGGCCATAGGCCCGCCGGACTTGCACCGCCGAGTCCGGCGAAAGCGGCCTCAGAAACTCCGGCGGTACCCCCAGGGGCGTGACCCGAATGCGGTCTCGAACCTCGGGAAACAGGGTGCCCAACTGCCGGGCGACCGTCTCCGAGACCGTCAGGATGCAGTCTGCCCGCCGGCAGGCCGTGTAGAAGAACCGGGGGTAGTCCCGGGCGATCTCCGCCTCCGTCCCGGCGTCGGGCCGTAGAAACCACAGGTCGTGGACCGTGATGACGGTCCGGGCCGTTCGGGTCGGTAGGGGCAGGGGGTAGGGCGCGTGGGCAATGTCCACCGACGTCCCGATCAGGGTCTCGATGCGGGGTCGGCCCCATCGGGGCCACACGTAGTTTAACACCCGGACCGGCCACCGGCGGTCGACGGCCCGCACGGAGGGCATGTCCGACCAGGGCAGGCGGAGCCGGTCTGACCAAGAACTGGAAAACACATACCACTGCACCTCGGGATAAGCCTCGACCATGTGCTCGATGAGCCACCGGACGTACAGTCCGACGCCCGTCGGGTTTCGTAGCGCCGGTCGGTAATCGATGACGACTCTCATGGACATAGAGCCCGCTATCCGCTCACCCCGTCGGTGACCAGGCGGTGTCGAAGCCGGCGGACTTCGTCCCGGAGTCGAGCGGCCGTCTCAAAGTCGAGCCGTTCGGCGGCCTCCCACATCTGCCGCTCCAGGGCCTCGATCTGCGCCTCCAGGGCCTCCCGGGAAGTCGGGACCTCGGCCGCCGGGAGCCGGGTCAGGTCCAGATAGTCCCGTTCGAAGGGGCTTCCGATGAGCTCGTGGATGCGCTTCTGGATGGTCCGGGGCGTGATCCCGTGCCGCCGATTGTAGGCCTCCTGAATTCGACGCCGACGCTGGGTCTCCTCGATCGTCTGGCGGATGGCCCGCGTCATCCGGTCCGCATAGAGGAGGACCGTCCCGTTCACGTTGCGGGCCGCCCGACCGCTCATCTGGATGAGGGCCGTCGGCGACCGCAGGAAGCCCTCCTTGTCGGCGTCCAGGATGGCGACCAGGCTGACCTCCGGCAGGTCCAGGCCCTCCCGCAGGAGGTTGACCCCGACGAGGACGTCAAACACGCCCATCCGCAGGTCTCGCAGGATGGCGACCCGGTCGAGGGTGTCGATGTCGGCGTGCAGGTACCGGGCCCGGACGCCGTGCTCCTGCAGGAACTGCGTGAGGTCCTCGGCCATCCGCTTCGTCAGCGTGGCGACCAGGACCCGTTCGTTCCGCTCGACCCGCCGGCGGATCTCCCCCAGGAGGTCCTCCATCTGGCCGCGCGTCGGCCGGACCTCGATGACGGGGTCCATCAAACCCGTCGGCCGGATGAGCTGTTCGATGACACGGCCGCCCGACTTTTCAATCTCATAGGGCCCCGGTGTCGCCGACACGTAGATGACCCACTGGACCCGAGCCTCAAATTCCTCGAAGTTCAGGGGCCGGTTGTCGAGGGCCGAGGGGAGCCGAAAGCCGTACTCGACGAGCGTCTGCTTGCGAGACCGGTCGCCCTCGTACATGCCCCGGAGCTGGGGGATCGTGATGTGGCTCTCGTCGATGATCGTCAGGAAATCGTCGGGAAAGTAGTCCAGAAGCGTCGCCGGGGGCTCGCCGGGCCGGCGGCCGTCGAGGTGCCGGGAGTAGTTCTCGATGCCTCGACAGTAGCCCGTCGTCAGGAGGAGTTCGATATCGTACATCGTTCGCTGGTACAGTCGCTGAGCCTCCAGATGACGGCCCTGGGCTTCGAGTTCCCGCATTCGCGCCTCCAGTTCGGCCCGGATCGACTCGACGGCCTCCAACAGGCGGGGTCGGGTCGTGACATAGTGGGTACGTGGAAAGATGAGCTTCCGTTCGAGGCGCTCCAGGCGCTGGCCCGTCAGGGGGTCGAAGGCGATGAGGTCCGTCAGGACGTCGTCCTCCAGGACGATGCGGATGGCCCACTCCTCAAAGGTCGGGAACAGCTCGACGCGGTCGCCGATGACCCGGAAGGTGCCCCGTCGCAGAAGGCCCGAGACGCGCTCGTACTGGAGTTCGACCAAGCGGTACAAGAGGTCCGAAAGCCGCCAGGCCTGCCCGACTTCCAGGTAGAGATGCATGCCGTAAAAGGTCTCCGGTGAGCCGAGGCCGTAGATGCACGATACGCTGGCGACGATGAGGACGTCCCGCCGCTCGAACAGCGACCGCGTGGCCGACAGGCGCAGACGGTCGATCTCCTCGTTGATGAGGACCTCCTTTTCGATGTACGTATCGGTCGCCGGGATGTAGGCCTCGGGCTGATAGTAGTCGTAGTAACTGACGAAGTACTCGACGGCATTGTGGGGAAAGAACGTGCGGAACTCCTGATAGAGCTGGGCCGCCAGGGTCTTGTTGGGAGCGATGACCAACGTCGGCTTCTGCAGACGCTCGATGACGGCCGCCATCGTGAAGGTCTTGCCGCTCCCCGTCACGCCGAGCAGGACTTGATGCCGGTAGCCCTGTTCGACACCCCGGACGAGGGCCTCGATGGCCGCCGCCTGAGCCTCCGAGGGTGCAAAGTCCGTCTCCAACCGAAACCGCATAGGCCTCCCTTCGGTATACGGCCTCCGCCCTCTTCCCCGAAAACCGAAAGTCGTTACGGACGCAGTAAGCAGGCGTCGGGTAGGAAGGCCATCGGGAAGTAGGGCAGTAAGGCAGTCGGGCAATAAGGCAGTAAGGCAATAGGGCAGTAAGGCAATAGGGCAATAAGGCAGTAGGGCAATAGGGCAGTAAGGCAGTCGGGCAATAAGGCAATAGGGCAGTGAGGCAGTAAGGCAATACGGCAATACGGCAGTAAGGCAATAAGGCAGTGGGGCAGTAGGGCAATAAGGCAGTAAGGCAAAAGGGCAATAATTTATCACCCGTCACTCGTTACTCGTCACTCGTTACTCTTCACTCTACCCATAGGACTTGATGGTCCGGCGTCCAGGGGTCGGCCACTCGGTAGACGGCCTCGGCTACGGCCGGGCCGACGAACTGCCAGAGGACGGCCGGGTGAAAGGCCCGCTCCTGCATCTCCCCCAGGGGCCACAGCCAATCGGCGATGGCCTGCCGGGCCGACGCCCACTGCGAATGGCGCTCCCGCCAGGCTTGTTCGGCTACATTCCGAAACCTTTGGAAGGCCAACTCGACGGCATCGAGGGCCCGATGCCAGCGTTCGGTATGCGGCAGACCCTGCGTCCGGGCAACGTCCAGCATACGGGCGTGAAAGGCCCGCAGGTCGGCTTCCATCCGCTCGACGTCCGGCGCCCACGGGGGCGCCTCGTCGAACGCCGGTGTCCAGGCCGACGCCGGCTGGGTCAGACACCGGACGGCGTCGAGGCCCGTCTTCTGAAAGATGCGTCGGAGCGGCGGCGGGACAAGGGTCAGGCTGAGCCGGGGGAAGACGACCGGCATGGGTATCTCCAGACAGTCGTATAGGAACCGCAGTTGGGCCCAGTAAGCCGTCTCGGAGGGACCGGCCACGTAGGCGACCGTCGGCAAGACGAAGTCCTGCACGAGAGGACGCAGGACGACGTTGGGACTGATCTCGGCGACGTGGTCGACCAGCCAGCGGGCGAAGGCGGACGGCGTCCACTGCTCGCCGGTTCCGGCACAGACGATGTGTCCGTTCCGCCAGAGGAGGCGGTGCCGTTCGCCCTCGAGGAGACGGAACATGGGAAAGTAGTCCCGGTGAAGTTGGACCTGCCGGTGGTAGCCCCGGCGGTCGAGGGCTTCCATCCACTGGTCCCAAGCCTCGAGCCACTCGGCCCACCGCTCGACGAGCCGGACCAGGACGGGCAGGGCCGCCCGCTTGAGGGCAACCTGTCGGGCCGATACCCAGCCGGGCAGGGGAAACCCGGCCAGCAAACGGCGGAGATACTCCCGAAAGGCCCCATCGAGCGTCCGGCGTCCGTCGCCGTATGCCGCCCGGACGGCTTCCCCGATGGCCGTCTCGTATAGACCGGGCCGGATGCAGTCCGCATGAAAGCGGACGACCCCGGCGACCCGCTCGTCATCGACCCGGATGAGGCCGACGGGCCGGCGATTAGCCGTCACGTCCCCCGGCAAGTCCGGCCGAACGGGCCGGGACTGGGCGTCCAGACTGGTGACCGTCAAGAGTTCCTTAAGGTCGTGGTCTTCGTCGAGGACCCAAAAGGCGGCTCCGACGGACTCACCGTGGTCACGCCACCACTCGGCCAGTCGGACGGCCGTAGCGATCTTGTAAAGGGTGAACAGGGGGCCACCCAGAAGACCCGGCTGTTGACCCGTAACGACGAGGCTCGCCGTCGGCTCAACGGTCTCTCCCGCCGAGGGGTCCCACGCCTGGACCCAGGCCGGCCAGTTGGTCTGATGGGGTAGACGTTGGAAGAAGGCCCGCCGAACTTCCATCTGGCGTCGATGGGCCTCGGCGTCCAAGGGAGGGCCGGGCAACCAGTCCCGGAGCCGTTCGAAACGGTACAGGTAGTCTCGGAAGAGGTCGGTCGCCGGAAGTTGGCTCCACGAAACCGTCTGGACGTTCATCGGAACTCCAGGGTATAGCGTTCGATACAGGATGCATACCCCGTGTGCGGGTTTTTCGAAGACAGGTGCCAGACACCGGGTACCAGGTATCGGGTACCGGCTATCTGGCACCTGGGACCTGGTACCCGGCACCGGAGCCGAATCGACGCCAAGGACCGAACACCGAGCACCGAAGACCGAGCCCGCCTACTGGAAAACGCGCACACCGGGTATGCATGATGCACGTATAGAGACGGATCGGGTCCCGGGTACCTGGCACCTGATACCCGGTACCTGAGCCGGTCCGACGCCGAGGGCCGGATACCGAGAACCGAGCCGGATTTGCATCCTGCATCTTCATGGACCTTCGTCTTGAAAAAGTTCGGGGGTTCTCCACGGTAGAATCCACCCCTGGCATCCGACCTCCTCATCGTCACCCCGTCACTCCTCCGATTCACGGGTGCCGAAGGTCCCAGCCGTCTTCGGCAATCCGGATGCCGGCGGCCTGAACCCGACGGGCCGGCTCCGACGCCGGGTCGTTCAGGGGATTCGTGTTGTTGATATGCGTGTAAATCCGCAGAGCCGCCCGTCGTCGGGCCATCCAGGGCAGACTCTCCTCCACCGGCAGGTGCCCGATGGAGCGGGCCGAACGCCCGTAAGGGTCGACGGCCGTCAGTTCGGCCTCGTCCCAAAAAGTCCCGTCGAAGACGAGGATGTCGCTTTCGTCCGCCGCCCCCTCGAGGTCCCCCGTGACTTCCCGCACGATGGGCGCATACAGGAGGGTCGTCCCCGTCGTGGACTCCCGGACTTGTAAGGCCACCGTCGCCTCCGGGTGGTCCTCCCACCGGTACGTCGGGGGCTTGCCGGGCACGGGGATGGCCCGCACCCAGAGGCCCGTGTCCTCGTCGGCCGGTCCCCGCAGGGGCATCCACGTCCCCGGCGAGAGGGTCGACCATCGGGCCTTCACGGCCTCGAACATGGGCATCTGCGCCATCAGCGAGCGAACCCACCCCGTGGCATAGACCCGCACGTAGGCCCGGGGGTCCGAGATGGGACCCCGAAAGTTCAAGAGCCCCCCGCAGTGATTGATGTCCCCGTGGGTCAGGACGACGGCCCGCACCGAAGTCCCCCGAGTCGTCCCCCGAGGGGCCAGGAAGGGGTACCGCACAAACATCGAGCGGATCTCCGGGGGCGCATCGAGGAGGACCCACGAAGCGTCGTCGGAGGCGACGGCCAGGGCCGCCTCCATCCGGGTCGGGAGCTCACCGGCCCGGGCCCGCTCACAGTAGGTGCAGTTGCAGTTCCACTGGGGGAGGCCCCCGCCGCCCCCCGTTCCCAAAAAGACGACCCGCATGACAATCCTCCTCCATGCAGACGGTCTGAGGGAAGAGTCCCCGTCACCGGAGGCCGAGCTTGCCCCGAAGCGTCCTCGCCGTGAAACTCGCCAGGTCGCGAAAGAGCCCCTCGACCTGCGCCTCCTTCTCCGACGGGGGAAGTTGCAGATAGGCCTCGACGCGAGCCGCCATCCGCTCCAGCTCGCGTGGGTCGGCCAGCGGTCGCAGATACGCCAGGAGCGCCTGATGGGCACCCTTGCGCTCCATCACCTCCAGCCCGTCCAGTAGCTGACGATGCGGCGTCCCCTCCCAGATCGCTAAGATCAGCGCTTCCCGGAGCCAGCGCTCCATCCCAAATTCGGTCAGCGTCCCGATGCCTCCATAGACCTCTATCCCCCAGCGAGCCGTCTGCACGGCGACTTCAGCCGTCCAGTACTTGGCCAGGTGAGCGACCAGCCGAAACAGGGGATACGTCTCCGAATAGGGCGGCGTCTGGCGCCAGACTCGTTCGAGGAGCGCCACTGCTTCCCAGGCCAGCGCAAAGGCATCCTCCCACTGGGCCACCCGCTCTTCCAACTGCCGGCGCAAGAGCGGATGCTCGCCGATGGGCTTGCCAAACGCCATCCGTTCCCGAGCAAAGCTCCAGGCATCCGCCAGCACCCGCTGGGTCAGCGCGACGCTCCCAATGCTGTTCGCCACGCGGGAGAGGTTCAGCACCTCCATGATCAGGTAGATTCCCTCCTCCTGCTCGCCCAGCCGATACGCTTCACTCTCGTGGAACTCGACTTCCCCCGTGGGGACCGAGCGCGTGCCGATCTTGTCCTTCAAGCGACGGATCGTGTAATTAAGGCCGCCGTCTTCACGGTACCGGGGCACAAGAAAGAGCGCCAATCCCCGCACGTTTCGGGGGGCTCCTTCCGGGCGGGCGGCGACCAGGGCCAACTCCGCCCCGACGTTGCTCGCAAAGTATTTCTCGCCCGTGAGGTGCCAACGGTCACCGGCAGGCCGGGCCCGCGTCTCCACCGCCGTCCCCAGGTCGGAGCCTCCCTTCACTTCCGTCATCCATGTGGCACCCTGCCAGACCGAGGCGTCCCGCCGAAGGAGCTCCGGCAAAAAGCGGGCCTTCACGCTCTCGGGTCCGTATTTCTCCAGGGCGACCGCCGTCGCCAGCGAGACCACGTACGGACAATACAGGCCGGGGTCATAAAAGGACGTCACGTACCCCAAGAGGTAGGACGGGACCAGAGACGCCGTCTCAAAGACACGCCAGACGACTCCCGCCTGATAGCCCTGATGAAGGAGCGTCTTGTACCCTGGGGGGTAGAGAATCTCATCGACACGCGTACCCAAGCGATCAAACATCTTGAGCCAGGGCGTGCCCGCTCGATCTACGCCCTCCGAAATCGGCCGGCCCTCACGGGCCCACCAGGCTTCATAGGCCCTCAGAACGGGCTCGTCGGCGAGGACCCCGAGGCGCTCCTTCAAGAAGGATACGGGCGAACTCAGTCCCTCTCCATCCATCTCGCCGCCTCCACATAAACCCAGGGAAAATACGTTTGGCAGGGCTGTTTCACGGCAGTACGGCAATAGGACAGTACGGCATTCGGCAATACGGCAGTACGGCTATGATTCGAGTACCGGGCTTCACGGATACCTTGGATCCGATTCTGTTCAACTGGATAACTCCTATGATTTATTACGGGAGATACAAGATCAACAGGACAACGGCCGTCAAGACAGATAGCAAACCCGATGTGCGCGTTTTCCGGTGGCCAGACTCGGTCCTCGGTGCTCGGTGTTCGGCCCTCGGCGTTAATCCGGTACCGGGTATCAGGTATCAGGTGCCAGGTAGCTGGTACCCGGGACCTGGCACCCGATACCTGGCGGAATGCCTGGCTCACGCTTCGAAGACCCGCACACCGGGTTAGCAAGATGGACAATGCCGGAGCTCCGCTGGGTGGGATTGCATAGATAAGGAAGCCCACACCCAGAAGAAGCCGCAAAGTCCGACCGACGACTTGGGTCCTCGCTCGCCTCTCCATCTCCTACTCCCCTTCAGAGCGGGCTAACGGTGCGCTTCAGCCGCGCCGCCGGAGCCAGCGGAGGCGGCGACCCTGAGTGGGAACACGCACACCTCATCTACCGCCTGAGCCTGAATAGAATCAAGAACAGTGCGGAAGCGATTGCCAGTATGTTCCCAAACAAGGCAATAGGGTCTTGCGGAATGCGAAATTGCAAGTCAAGGATTGCGTCTCCCAGGGATTTCGCTCGAACCACGATGAGACCCATCCCCAGAAAGATTCCCCCCATCCGATCCACCACAACCCATGTTGTTTTGTCTTCATGGTTCACTTCTCCGGGCTTCTGTTACCGAGTCGTCAGCCGCGGTAGTGTCTCGGCAAGTGTACCCAACGTGGCAATACTGCTTTGTTAAGATTTGAAATGGGGGAATGGGGCACGGGTGCCAGGTACCAGGTCCCGGGTACCAGGTAGCCAGGATCCGCACCTTTCCTATCCTGCATCGTGCATCCTGTATCCTGCATCCATATCTTAACAAGGCAATACGGCAGTACGGCAATGATTCATTACCCGTTACTCGTTACCCGTCACTCGTCATCCCGTCACTTTATCTCCAGCATCCGCTCGATGGCCCGACGGGCCCGGGCCGCGATGGAACGGGGAATGTGGACGACGGCCTCGTCCTGATAGGGCGCCTTCGGGTCACAGCAGTCATCGCAGAAGACGACCTCGATGCGGTCCTCCCGGAGACTGCGCAGGAGTTTCTCAAAGGTGTTCGCCTTCATGTAGTCACACACGGAGGCGGCCGCCACGGGAATGAACTCCTTTTCGGGGACTTCCTTGCGGAGGCGGTACACGAGGCCCTTTTCCGTCGCTACGATAAACTTCCGGGCCGGAGAGGCCTTCGCCCGTTCGACCATCTGCTCGGTCGAAAGGAAGTAGGCGCTCCCGTGGGGAATTCGACCGGATTCGACCTCACTCAGGCAGTAAGAGGCGCACCCGCATTCGGGGTGGATCATCAGCTCGGCCTCGCCGGAGGCGAGCTCCCGGTGGTACTTCAGGACGGCCCACGTGAGGGCGTCGGTCCCGATCTTCTCGTGGACGTAACAGCAGGCGTTCCAGCCGTCCTTGGAGTAGTCGTAGATGTCGATGAGGTTCGGGTCGACGCCCTGACGGGCCGCCCGGGCCCGCATGACGTAGCCGAGGTACTTATCGGGCAGGAAGAGGATCTTACGGCCCGGGAAGTGGCGGGCCGCGTAGACCAGGATGGCGTCCGTATTCCGGGACGTCGAGACGAAGTCGCTGAGGGCCTTCGTGTAAACGTCGCTATTGATGTATGTGACGACGATGCCGTCCGGGTGGGCCCGCTTCCAGTTTTCAACCCACTCGTAGTCGGTCCCGAAGACGAGCGAGCAACCGAGGGCCTGGGGCGTGTCACTCACAAAGACCCGAGCCTGGTCGCCGACGATGATCTTGGCCGTCGAGGCCATAAAGAAGACGGCCTGAAAGTCGACCCGTCGGGCCCCGGCGTCCCGGACGTAGTAGCTCAGGCCGAGGGAGTCGCCGACCTTATCGGCGATTTCATGGAATTCGGGGTACAGATAGTTGTGGACCACGATGGTCGAGCCTTTCAGACGGGCGAGGGCCTGGATTTCGAGGGCCATTTCGGCCAGCTCGAGGCACTTCTCCCACGTGTAGCGACCGGGGTAGAGGTCCTCGGCATACCGCCGGAAGAGTTCGTACCATCGCCGGGCCAGTTCCCGGGCATTCATTCGGTGGCTCCTTTATGGAGCTTCATTTTGAAATAGAGAGCGGATAGTGCCTCGCCCCGGGTACCCAACGGGGCCATACGGCAGTAGGGCAATAGGGCAGTAAGGCAATAGGGCAAAAGGCAGTAGGGCAATAATTTATCACGTGTCACCCGTTACCCGTCACTCCATCCCTTCGTCACTCCGTCACTTCCTTTCATGTTAGGAAGCGGTCGAGGGGGGTGCAAACGCGGGTAAGCGGGAGCCGGAGCCTGGGGCCCCGTCAGTCATCCGTCTGGAAGAGGCCCAGGGACCAGGACAGGGCCACCCCCAAGAAGCCGATGCCGATAGACCACACGGTCAGGGCCAGGGACCGCCCGATCGCCTCCACGAAGGGGAATTCAAGGACTTGGACGCGGGATGTCCAGAGGCGGATGAACGTATTCTGCCAGGTCAGACCGTACATCCAGAAGACGCCGACCAGGAGGGCCAGGACGAGCCCATAGACCAGGTCCTGGAGGCGAAGGAGGGTACCGAACCTCGGGGGTTGGACGGCCAGGTCCTTCAGGAGGTGGGCTTTCCACCAAATGAGGCCCGGGTCGGGCCGTCGGGCGTCGTCGGGAAGGGGTGTCCGGGCCAGGGCCTGGAGGGCCCGGGTCACGGCGGCGACGTCCCGGCAGGTCTCACAACCGGCCACGTGGTGCCGGAGGACCTCGTCCCAATGGCCCGTCCGGGACGCCCGGCGTACGACGTCTTCGTAAGGGCAGGTCCGTTTCCTCATGGGACGACCTCCGACGAAAGGCCCCGGGCTTTCAGGAGTCGGGCCATCTTCCGGCGGGCCCGGAACAGGAGGACCCGTACGCTCCGTTCCCGGACGCCCACGATGTGGGCAATCTCTTGATGGTCGTATCCCTCGACGTGGGCCAACCACAGCAGGGTCCGTTCCCGGACCGAGAGCCGGTGAAAAACGGCCGTCACGTCAGTCGCCTCCGGAGGCCCGGCCCGCCAAGGTGCGGTTTCCTGCCGCAGACGTCTCAGGGCTTGCCGCTCCCGACGGGTTCGCCGCCAGTGATCGTATACGAGACGGGTCGCCGTCCGGAAGAGGTACGACCGTCGGGCCGTCTCGTCCATTTCGGACGGGGCCGTCCGAAGGAGCCGCATATAGGCTTCTTGCAGGACGTCCTCGGCCATCGAACGGTCGCCCGTGACCCGGAGGAGGTAGCGCCAGAGGTCCGGGGCCGTGGCCTCGTAGAAGGCGGTGAATCCCGCCTCGTCCCACGGGCGTGCCGACCTCGGCTCGCTTCCGGTTTGCACGAACGTCCCCTCGATCGTCCCGCCGACGCTCATATCGCCCGAGCCTCTTTACCGTGCGGCCGTTCGGCCATTCGACGATGATCCGCGTACCCGGTCCCGCCGATCCCTTGGATCGAATCCAGCCTCAACGGCGGAATCTCCGACCATTTTAGCGGGATTCCGTCTCCGACTCGTCGAGGCGACGGCCCAGCCAGTGGGTGACCCCGGCACCGAGGAGAAAGGCGATGCCCAGGGCCGTCAGGATGACGCCCGGAACCATCAGGTCCGGCTCTTCACAGGCCGGCCACCATCCCAATAGGATGCAGGCCAGCCCGAGGAATGTCAGGATCAGCCCGGTGCGGATCCACCGCAGGACGGTCGCCGGTCGTCGAGCCGGGGGCATGGCGAGCCCCCGCAGGAACGCCCGACCCTCCTCGGTCTTGAGGAATTCGGCCAGCTCCTGGGCAGACCCATACTTCTCAAGGAGGCGATTGTAGATCTGGGTCCGCATCTCCAGCTCGGCCTTCCGCTGACGGGTCCTCAGCCACACGACGAAGACGACGACCCCAAAGGTGCCCCCGATCGCCAGGATGGGTATCAGGATGCCGGCGAGGCTCACGATGACGGTGCCCCAATCCATACAGACCTCCGTGGTTCTCGGGTAGAAGTTCGGGTCTGGACTCTCCAGACCCGGGCATCCCTTTGCGTCTTTCATAGACGCCCGGGACCGGGGTCGGGTTAACCGCCCGGACCCGGGAACCGCCCGGGCCGGATGTACGTTGAACGAAAGGAAGAAGGGTGGACCGGTAGGCTCGGTGGGAGCCGGCTCAGCCGTTCGCCCCACCCCGAGACCCTCGACCGTCGCCGGAGGAAAGGCCTATGCGTCAGACAGGAGTCCGGCGGTTTTGGACCGTCCTTGGAGGTCTGGTCAGCCTGTTGGCATCGGTCGCCCTTTCGCAAACGCCCCGTTCCTGGAGGCTCGACCCGGCCATCTTCCAGAACGTCGCCTGGCGGAATATCGGGCCTGCCAACATGGGAGGGCGCATCACGGACATCGAGGGCGTCCCGGGCAATCCTTACATCATCTATGTCGGGACAGCCTCCAGCGGACTGTGGAAGACGACCGACGGGGGCATCACGTGGACGCCCATCTTCGACGACCAGCCCGTCCACTCCATCGGCGACATCGCCGTCGACCCCCGGCATCCGGACGTCCTCTGGGTCGGCACGGGCGAGGACAACCCCCGGAATACCGTCTCCTTCGGCAACGGCGTCTACAAATCCACCGACGGGGGTAAGACGTGGCAACACATGGGCCTGAGCGAGACCCGCCACATCGCCCGGGTCCTTCTGCACCCGACAAATCCCGACATCGTCTACGTGGCGGCCATCGGCCACGTCTTCGGACCCCATCCCGAACGGGGCGTCTTCATGACGACCGACGGCGGCAAGACCTGGCAGAAGGTCCTGTACATCGACGACGTCACGGGCGCCTCGGACCTGGAGATGGATCCCTCGAACCCGAACATCCTGTATGCCGGCATGTGGACCTTCCAGCGGAAGCCGTGGACCCACCAGAGCGGAAGCGAAAAGGGCGGCCTCTTCAAGTCCGTCGACGGCGGCCGGACTTGGAAGAAACTGACAAACGGCCTTCCCAAACTCGTTGGCCGCGTCGGCGTCAAGGTCGCCCCGAGCAATCCGAACGTCGTGTACGCCATCCTGGAATCCAAGGAGGGAACGATCTACCGGTCCGACGACCGGGGCGAGACCTGGCGCCTCGTCAGCCGGGAGTGGCGGGCCGTCGCCCGGGGCTTCTACTACACCGAACTCCGGGTCGACCCCCAGAATGAAAACCGTATCTTCACGATCGCCACCCAACTCCACGTCTCCATCGACGGGGGCCGGACGCTCCGGCGGATCGCCACGTCCATCCACGTCGATCACCACACGCTCTGGATTGACCCCCAGGACCCCCGGCGCATCCTCGACGGCAACGACGGGGGGATCGCCGTGTCCTTCGACGGCGGCGAGCGGTGGGAGTTCCTGAACACGATCCCGATGGGCCAGTTCTACCGGGTCGCCGTCGACCCCCAGGGCCCCTTCTATAAAGTCTGCGGCGGACTCCAGGACAACGGCTCCTGGTGCGGTCCCGCCCGAAGCCGGAACCCGGCCGGCATCCTCAACGACGATTGGTTCGTCATCGGCGGCGGCGACGGCTTCCACGTCGTCATCCACCGGCAGAAGCCCTACCTCCTCCTCGGCGAGTCCCAGGGCGGCAACATCTACCGGATCGACCTCCGTACGGGCCGGTCCCAGAGTGTCTCGCCCTACCCGGCTCCCCTCTCCGGATCGGCCGCCGGCGAACACCCCTACCGCTTCGACTGGAACGCCCCCATCGTCCCGTCGCCCCACGACCCGGACACGGTCTACTTCGGCGGCAACGTCCTGTTCCGGTCAACCGACTTCGGCTTGACCTGGGAGGTCATCAGCCCCGACCTGACGACTCGGGACCCTGAGAAGCTGAAGCCGGCCGGCGGACCCATTCGTTACGAGAACACGACGGCCGAGTACCACTGCGTCATCCTGAGCATCGCCGAGTCGCCCGTCCAGAAGGGCGTCCTCTGGGTCGGGACCGACGACGGCCAGGTCCACGTCTCCCGGGACGGCGGCCGGACCTGGGAAAACGTGACCAAGAACATTCGGGGCCTTCCCCCCGACGCCTTCATCACCCGCATCGAGGCTTCCCGGACGGGCCCCGGCGTCGCCTACCTGACGGCCGACCGCCACATGCTCGACGACTACCGGCCCTACGTCTTCAAGACGACCGACTTCGGCAAGACCTGGACGAACATCACGGGGAACCTGCCGTCGAATGCTTACGTCCACGTCATCCGGGAAGACCCCCGGAATCCCAACCTCCTATATGTCGGGACCGAACTCGGTCTCTTCGCCTCCTTCACGGGCGGTGGCGACTGGGTCCCCCTCCGCATGAAGAACTTCCCGACGGCGGCCGTCCACGACGTCCTCGTCCACCCGACGGAAAACGACTTGGTCGTCGGGACTCACGGACGAAGCGTCTGGATCCTCGACGACGTCGGCTTCCTCCAGCAGTTGACCCCCGAGGTCTTGGCCTCCGACGTCTACCTCTTTGACCTCCGAGACGCCTGGCGGTACAACCCCTGGCGGAATAAGGGCAGCCTCGGGGACAAGGCGTTCCAGGGGTCCAACGGTCCCTCCGGGGCCCTCATCACCTACTATCTGAAGAGCGCCCCCGACGAAAAGACCCCCGTGAAGATCCAGGTCCTCGACGCTCAGGGGAACCTCGTCCGGGAAATCGAGGGGACCAAGTACGCCGGCATCAACCGGGTCACCTGGGACCTCCGTCATACGGGACCCCGCCTCCGCCGACCGGAACAGGCAGAGGCCCTTGGATTCTTCGGACCCCCGCCCGGCCCCCAGGTCCTACCGGGTGATTACACTGTCCGCCTCGTCGTCGGGGACAAAAGCGTTACGAAGCCTCTGCGGGTCCGGCTGGAACCCGACTTGGACGTCTCCCCTGAAGACCTGCGGGCTCAGTGGGAGACGGCCATGCGCCTGCGGGACATGGTCTCGTCGGTCAACGATGCCCTCCGGACGCTGGACGGTCTCGAACAGCAGGCCAAGACCCTCCAGCAGACCCTGCGGACTCAAATGGAGAAGACGCCCGAGGCCGTCGCCAAGGCCCTGGAGGGCCTCTTGCAACGCCTCACGGACCTCCGGAAGACCCTCGTCCGGGATGCCGAGACGACCTACGAGACGTCCCCCCAACTCCTGGAAAAGCTGGCCAGCCTGTTGGGCGCTATCGACCGGGCCAACGCCGCCCCGACCCGGCATCAGATGGAGTACCTCCAGCAGTTGGAGACCCAGTACAAATCGGCCCTGGATGCCGTCCGCCGCTTTCTCGACCAGGAGGTTCCTACCGTCAATCAGACCCTCCAGCAAAACGGCGTCCCGTCCCTCCTCGTAGGCCGCCTCCGGGAATCCTGATCCCGGGATTGACGAGAAGGCGGTCCCTGAATCCCCGGGTCACCGCTCCCACTCTCTGACCGGTATTTTGGTCCGAGGGCCGCCCGGCGGTGACCTTGGACTTTCGACTCATTCGGGTCCTCCGGTATCGGGTCGATACGGCCGGAAATCCGCCCGGATCCTGGTTCCCCCGCGGTTTTGCCTTGCCTCCGGCTCAGGTCCTCCGGTATCCTGAAGCCGGAAACCTCGGAGGTCTGTTATGGCCGTTGCGACGTCTGTCCTGGAAACCCTGACCCGGCGTCCCATCCGGGCCCCCCGGGGGTCGACCCTTCACTGCAAGGGCTGGCATCAGGAAGCCGCCCTCCGGATGATGATGAACAACGTCGACCCCGACGTCGCCGAGAAGCCCGACGAACTCATCGTCTACGGCGGGACCGGCAAGGCGGCCCGGAACTGGGAGTGCTTTTACAAGATCGTCGAGTGCCTCCTGGAACTCGAAAATGACGAAACGCTCCTCGTCCAGTCGGGGAAACCCGTCGGCATCTTCCGGACTCATGAAATGGCCCCCCGCGTGTTGATCGCCAATTCCCTCCTCGTCCCGGCCTGGGCGACCTGGGAACACTTCTGGAAACTCGAGGCGATGGGTCTCATCATGTTCGGCCAGATGACGGCCGGGAGTTGGATTTACATCGGGACCCAAGGCATCCTTCAGGGAACCTTCGAGACGCTGGCGGCCGTCGCCCGGACCCACTTTGACGGGACCCTGACCGGACGTCTCGTCCTGACGGCCGGCCTCGGCGGGATGGGCGGCGCTCAACCCCTGGCCTGCACGATGAACGGCGGTGTCATGATTGCCGTCGAGGTCGACCCTCAGCGCATCCAACGCCGCATCGCTACGGGGTACCTCGACCGCTGGACGGCCGACCTCGATGAGGCCCTCCGATGGGCCGACGAGGCCCGCCGGAAACGAGAACCCCTGTCCATCGGCCTGCTCGGCAATGCGGCGACCGTCTATCCCGAGTTCGTCCGCCGGGGCATCGTCCCCGACGTCGTCACTGACCAGACGTCGGCCCATGACCCCCTGAATGGCTACGTTCCCGACCAGGTCCCCTACGAAGAGGCCCTCCGCCTTCGCCAGACGGACCCCCAGACATACGTTCAGATGGCCTACGATGCCATGGCCCGCCACTGCGCGGCGATGGTGGAGATGTACCGCCAGGGCGCCGTCGTCTTCGATTACGGCAATAACCTGCGGGCCCAGGCCCGGAAGGCCGGCTTTGCGGACGCCTTCGCCTATCCGGGGTTCGTCCAGGCTTACATTCGCCCGATGTTCTGCGAGGGCCGGGGACCCTTCCGGTGGGTCGCCCTTTCGGGGGACCCCGAGGACATCTACCGCACGGACCGGGCCGTCCTGGAACTGTTCCCCCACGACGAGACGCTCCGTCGGTGGATCCCCTTGGCCCAGCAGAAAGTCCGCTTCCAGGGCCTGCCGGCCCGCATCTGCTGGCTCGGCTATGGGGAACGGGCCGAATTCGGCCTCCGCATCAACGAGATGGTCGCCCGGGGCGAGTTGCAGGCCCCTATCGTCATCGGGCGGGATCACCTGGACGGGGGTTCCGTCGCCTCCCCGAACCGGGAGACGGAGGGCATGCGGGACGGTTCGGACGCCATCGCCGACTGGCCAATTCTCAACGCCCTGCTGAACGCCGTGGCGGGCGCCTCGTGGGTCGCCGTCCACCACGGCGGCGGTGTCGGGATCGGGTACTCGATCCATGCGGGGATGGTCGTCGTCGCCGACGGGACGTCCGACGGCGCCCGACGGCTCGAGCGGGTCTTGACGACGGACCCCGGGACGGCCATCATGCGGCACGCCGACGCCGGCTACGAACGGGCCATCGCCGTCGCCCGGGCCAAGGGCGTGGAGATCCCCATGTTGGAGGACCGGTAGGGCAATAGGGCAATGCGGCTATCGATCCGCTCCCTCGGTCCCATCTTGTAGCGTGCATCCTGCATCTTGCATCCTGTATCAAGTCTCGTATGGGCGGAGAAGCCTGGGCCTTCACGGTGCTGTATGCTCGGCAGGCGTATCATCGGTGGCGGACCTGGCCCCATCGGTGGCTGTGGACCCTTTTCGGGGTGGCCGTCGCCCTTGTCTTTGGGGTCCTGCTTCTGGCCTTCTTCGGACGGGTCTTCCACTACCTCGCCCAACTTCCTGATTTTACCCGTCCCTTCGTCATCGGCTTCCTTCAACGCTTGATGGCGGCCCTCCTGCTGGCCCTGACGACGATGGTCTTCCTGAGTAGCGTCCTGAATGCCCTCAGCCTGCTGTACCTGAGCGACGACCTCGAATTTTTACTGGCCCTACCGATCCGACGCTCCGTCCTGGTGGGATTCCGGAGCCTGGCCGTCGTCTTCCAGAGTAGCTACATGGTCTACCTCGTGCTCCTACCCGTCTGGCTGGCAATGGTCTGGAAGTTGGGCCTCCCGGTCGTCTTCGTGGGGTGGGCCCTTCTAACGATGAGCCTGTACGTCGTGCCCGTGGCCTTGCTCGGCGTGGCGGTGACGACCCTGCTGGTCCGGGTCTTTCCGGTCCGGCGACTCCATCAGTTCGTGGCCGTCCTTCTGGCGGTGGCCCTGACGGGCCTGCTGTTCTACGTGCGGATGATGCGGCCCGAGCGGTGGGTCCGGCCCCTGGAGCCTGCTGAGTTGTGGGGTCTACTCCGTCAGCTGGAGACCCCGGGCTCGGCCTGGCTTCCCTATGGGTGGACCTCGGTGGCCATGCTGGCCCCCTTCGTCCAGCCGGCCTGGATGACCCAAGTGCCCCATGCGGGACCGGCCCTGGTGGGGTGGGGCGTGGGCGTCTCCGTCCTGGCGTGGGCCGTGGCCCGCCGGTATTTTTACGGGAGCTGGCTCAAGGCCCGGGAAGCGCTCAGCCGTATCGGCGGTCGGGCCCGGCGGGCTCGACGGAGCCCCCGCTGGTCGAGCGTGGACCTGTGGCTTCTGATGAAGGAGTGGTGGTCCTTTTCCCGAGACCCGGCCCAGTGGGGCCATTTACTTCTGATCGGGGCTGTCCTGGCCGTATACTTCTTTAACGTCCGTCTCATTCCGGTGCCGCATCCGGCCGTGGCCTATTTCGTGTGGGCCCTGAACGTAGCCATGACGGGCTTCATCTTGAGCGCCCTGGCGGCCCGGTTTGTCTTGCCGGCCTTCAGTAGCGACGGGCCGGCTTACTGGTTGTTGTACGTGCTTCCCCTCGACCCCGGGCGCGTCTACTGGGTCCGGTGGGGCTTCTACACGGCCAGCTTGACGGTCCTGAGCGAGGTCCTCTTGCTGGGGAGTCTGCGGCTCCAGCGGTTGTCGCATCCGGCTTTTGTCGTTCTGAACCTTTACATGGCCCTAACCCTGGCCGTCGTCCTGGGGACGATGGCCCTGACGGCGGGGGTTCGGTTCCGACGGCACGAGGAAGTCCACGCCTCGGTGCGGCTGGCCGTCGGGGCCGGGGGGCTACTGTACATGCTGGTCGGCTTCCTGTGGGTCGTCTGGACGCTGGCGGCGGCCCTGCCCTGGGTGTGGTTTCACGTTCGGGCCGCCTGGTGGGGCGGGGGGTCACCCCCGTGGGTTTACGGCCCTTTGGGTCTTCATGGCCTGAGCGCTATTATAGGTACGTTCGTCTTGCTCCGGCGGGGCTTGGTCGGGGGCCCGGCGCCCCCCACCGATGGGGGGAAGGAGGAGGAGGGGGGGGCGGGGAAAGGGCAAGGAGGAGA
>Ga0079997_115365_pt1 | contig 28890 bp, 33 predicted proteins | sample PerSpoCPS_CMetaG_FD_69200 | JGI IMG/M metagenome (GOLD analysis project Ga0079997, IMG submission 69200) | Archaeal communities from Yellowstone National Park, Wyoming, USA - Perpetual Spouter C (PS_C) MetaG (SPADES assembly) (version 2) | ecosystem: Environmental > Aquatic > Thermal springs >... | reverse complement strand
CGCACCTTCACCACCACCGCAACCCTCTCGACGACGCCGGCAACGATAACTTTCACGATCACACCATTGAGCTACACCGCTCCAGGGGTCACGATCTCAGTGAGGGCCGAGCCGGCATGAGGTTGGCGGCGCTGGGTAAGGTTCTGACGCTCTCTGGCATCCTCCTCACGCTCTCATCCCTCCTGGCGCCCATGACGAGCTGTAGCCTCCTTTACGTCGTCAGCGGATCCATGGAGCCCTACGTCCCGGTCGGGTCACTGGTCCTACTCTGCCAGACGCAGCCTTCTGTCGGCGACGTCGCCGCCTATTCCCTTTACGGAAAGACTGTCCTCCACAGGGTCTCTTCGATCGACCTGAAGGGCGGCACCATGCTTTTCGTCGCGGACGCCGACCCCACGTACCCCTCAGTCGTGGAGATCGGCAAAGTTCGCGGAGTGGCCGTGCTGGTCGTTCCTCTGTTGGGCTACATCGCGATGAACAGACTATACACCGCTTTCTTCCTTGTGGCTGTGCTCGCAATCATGCTCTCCTCCAGCTTATATAAAATAAGCGAGAAGGGAGGGCGATGAGGGCGATAATCGCGCTTACGGCCCTGCTCCTCCTCCTGCTGCTCGTCCAGGCCTCCTACGCCGGAAGGGTCGGCCTGGAGCCGGTGGGAGAGGTGGTGGGGACGGTCGAAGGGGTCGTGACGCCGATAAGGGACGGCAACGAGCTCTCCGGAAAGGTCTGCGTGCCGAAGGAGGTCTACTCGACCCCCGAGACCAGGTACAGGCTATACGGATGGATAGAGAAGGGCAGGCTGATCTCTACAGAACCATGCCTCGAGGTCGGACCCGGGCAGAACGTGACCGTGAGGTACATCAGGGAGCATTTGGTGACTGTCTTCTCGGACGACGGATCCTACGTCAGGCAGGTCTGGGCTGAGGAGGGGAGGCCGACAGAGCTTGAGGTCCCGCTCAAGATGGAGGGAGAGGGGGTCCAGCTGAGGCTGAAGAGGGCCCTCCTGGACGGAAGGCTCCCGCTACAGATAGTTGAAGGGAAGATCGTCGTAGGGGTGAGCAGGCCTCTAACGGTCCAGCTCTCCTACGCGAAGTACATCAGGGTCAACGTCACGAAGGTCGCCCTCGACGGAGAAGGGAGGTCAGTAATTCACTCCGAGGTCCTTTGGGCAGAGGAAGGGCTACTGAAGCTGGAGCCGGAGAGGCGGATCGAGAGGGACGGGAGGGTGCTCCAGCTGGAGGGCTACGAGCTGGTAGGTGAAGGCTCGGTCAGCGAGTCGAGGAGCCTTCTCGTTAAGGCCGATTCGCCCTCCACGCTCTTCCTCTACTACAGGGTCCTCTATCCGATAGTGATCAATGACGCGTCGGGGACAAGGACAATTTACGCCAGAAAGGGTGAGGTGGTCGGAGTGAGTGCCGCCGATAGGGTGAAGGTGGGGACGGCGGAGCTCGTCTTCGCGGGATGGAAGGAGGTCCCGGCCTTGACGCCGAAGGTCGAGCTGAGGGTGAACGGGAGCGCGACACTGACGGCCATATACCGCAAGTTCTGTGACCTCACAGTCCAGACCCCTCTCGGGTCCCAGACCAGGAGCCTTGAGGAGGGGCAGGCGACGACGATAGCGCTTCCCCAGGAGCTGCCGGCCACGCCTTTCACTAAGAGGACCCTCAAAGAAATTTACGTTGACGGCATGAAGAACGGGCCGGTACCCCTGGTCGTGAGGGGATGCTCCGTCAGGGAGGTCACCGCGGTCTACGAGGTCTCCTACGATCTGATCCAGATAGGGCTCCTCGTCGGCGGGATTATCGGCCTCGCAACCGGTTACGTCCTCTTGAGGAAACCAGAGAAGAGGGAGAGGGAGGAGCACATCCCTTTGGAACAGCTCGCGAACGGGGCCTCTCCGGCTACCATATGCCCCAACTGCGGATCTCTTCGGTAGATGCCGTTTTCTGTCCCTCATGCGGCACCAAATTACCTAAGTAACATAACAGCGGGATTTCAATCGATGGTGTACAGGGCGAACTTCGCCCTCTTGACCGAAAGCCCGAGGTGGAGCGTCGCGCCGGGGGAGCAGGTCTACGTCTTCGCCGAAGGTGATGGCGATTTCGTCGTCTTCGTCAAGGAGGAGCTGAACGGGGAGGACATTGAGGGATTCGAGCACGTGGTGGACGTCCTCAGGGGCAGGAACAGGCTGGCCGGAACGGTAAGGGCGAACGTCTGCCCGGAGGCCACGGGGATCTATTTGGAGATCTACCGGGTTGGGAGGCCCGGGCTAGAGCCGGTCTGGAAGATGGAGAGGTCCTCCCCTCCGAGGCTCAGGATTGTAAGGTAGGAGGTCCTTGCGGTCTGAAGCAGCCCTTTTGGCAGTTCTCATCGCGGGCGCCTTCGCGCATCTGGCGCTGGGGACGGCCTCGGCCCAGCCCACCTGGAGCTTCTGGGCAGAAGTATCGGGAGCCCTCTATCCGGGCGAGACCCACAACGTCACCGTGATCCTCAGGAACACCCAATGCGTTGAGAGGAGGGATGAGATCAGGTTCGACTACGAGCACTGGCCTACCCTGATGAACCTCCGCGACGAGGAGGTCGAGGAGTTCAAGGCAAAGGCCGAGGAGGGCGTCTCCCTGGGAGTCTTCAGGTCCTATTCGATCTTCGTCAACCAGACCGACTGGAAGTGGTTCGGGCCTAAGCAGATCCTGGTCAGCAACATAACGATCGTCATCAGGGACTACTGCGTCTACAAGCCGATCTTCGTGGAGAAGGTGAGGATATGGTTCCCGTGGAAGGGCTACGGAAGGTCGCTCAGCTCGGAGGTTAACGTCGGCAAGGTCCTCAGGGGCTATGACGTCTCGGAGTTCCCGCTCTCTATCCTGAAGGCGGTCGGCCCAAGGGAGGAGGGGCCGTGGTACGATTACTACAGGAACGTGAGCATACCCTTCAGGGTCCCGGAGGACCTTCCTTCCGAGTTCTTGGGGAGCCAGGGCATCGTGGTGGAGGTCGATGCCAGGACCGAGGGAGGGGTCTGGACCTTCGGAGGGGCCTTCGGCCAGCCGTCGGTGAGGGTCACAGGGCAGGTGGACGTCAGGCCCTTCAGGACCTTCACGCTCAGGGTCACGGACGGTGAGGGAGCGATACCTCTCGGGGGTGCCGAGGTGAGGCTTCAGGCCCACGTCTACCCCTTCTCTTTGAAGCTCACGACCAACGCTTCCGGGATGGTAGAGGTCTTCAGGCTCCCTGATTACTACACCTACAGCGTCAGGGTCCTCTACAGGCCTCCCCTGCTCAACGAGAGCATTCCGGTCCTGATATCCGACATGGACGCGCTCCAGATGGTCAAAGGGATCAGGACAGAGCTCCACACGATGAGGGTCTTCCCGAAGGACTTGAAGGGGAGGGCCCTTGAGGGCGCCAACGTAGTCGTCGACGCGATATCGATCCACCTGGCTCCAGGAGTGAAGGCCAACCTACTCTCCAACGAGACGGCCAAGGGCTACGCAACATTCCCGCTCCTTCCGACCGGGAACTACTCCTACAGGATACTATGGAAAGGCGTGGAGGTCTGCTCGGGGACCAGGTACCTGGGATATCACCCGACTTACGGTGCGAGGCCGGGTAGCTTTGAGGTGACGTGCAGGGTCGGAGACCTGAGGATAAGGGCTGTTGACGGGATGGGCAACGCGATTGGAGCGGAGCTCTCCGTCCTCGGGCGCGCGGCCTCCGGGGATGTCATCCTGGTCTTCCTGCAAAAGGTAGAGTACGCGAAGAACGGGACTCTGGTCATCAGGCAGGTGCCTCCGGGCACTTACACCGTAGAGGCGGTTAACAAGTCGGCCGCCTTCGGGAAGGAGGTCAGGGGTTCGGCGGTCCTTGAGCTCGGTCCGGAGATCAGACCCGAGAACGAGGTAGTTGTGAGGCTACCCGTCTTCGGAGTCAGGATCGCCGTGGTCTCGGAGGACGGCGACCAGCTCGACGCCTACCGGCTGGAGTTCGGACCGATCAAGGCCGAGATGAAGGGAACTGCCGTCCTGTCAGGAGTGCCTGAGGGCGAGTATCCGATGAGGGTCATCTACAGGGGAGTCGAGGTCTTCTCGGGAAGCGTAAAGGTGGAAGGCAACGTCGAGAAGACGTTCAGGGCGAGGGTCTTCAGGGCCTCCTTCCTCCTGAAGGACTTCGACGGAGAGCAGGTAACGGCTTCCTGGAAGGTGACAGGGCCTGGAGGGACGTTCTCGGGAAGCTCGCCCAGAGGAGTGACGGAACCCCTCCCCGAAGCCCCCCACAGGCTGGAGGTGAGGGGTATGGTCCTCGGGAAGGAGGTCGTGCTCCTGAACACAACGTTCCTGCCCTCCCAGCTCAGGAACGCCACGCTTACAATTCCTCTCGTGACGCCCGTTTTCAGGGTGGTATGGAGCGACGGCTATCCCTTCGAGGGCCAGCTGGAGGTCCCCGAGCTCGGGCTCAAGGCTCCTGTAGTCAACGGGAAGGCGAAGCTCGAAGCGAAGGTCCTCGTAGGTAACTACAGGGTCCTGGTCTACGACGGGAGCGGGGCCAGGGTCCACGACGAGCGGGCCGGGATAGCACCGGGAGGATCGGAGCTGAGGATAAGGGCCGTGCCCTTGAACGTGAAGTTGGTGGACGTGCTGGGTCAACCTATCGCCGGAGCCTCGGTCCAGGTGAGGGGAGCGCAGGGGATATTGATGGTCGACGGCAGGACGGACCAATCGGGACAGCTGTCGGTCGCGAGGCTTCCGGCGGCCCAAGCGCCCTTCCTAGTCTCGGCGAGCTGGGGAGGTAAGAGGGCAGAGGCGATCTCACAGGGAGGGGAGGTGGCTTTGAGAATGGATGTGATAAACCTCGGAGGAACTGCGGTAGATCCGGCGCTGATAGGCGCGGGAGTTGCAGGTGTTATAGCGGTAGCGGCGATTATAATCGTCAGAAAGATAATGAAGAAGAAGGCTTCTGCTTAAGTAAAATCGAGCGTTTCTCTCTTCGATGATGGCAGGCACAGCTGGAGACGAGGTCCTCTTCGTCCTCTTCAGGGGAAGGGGGTTCAAGACGATATGGCAAGAGTTCTTCGAAGGCGCTTTAGTCCTTGGAGGCCTCGGCCTACTTTACGAAGGCTTCCGCAGCATGGGCTCGGAGGAGATTGAGAAGAGGGTGAGGGAAAGATGAGCGTCAAAGTCGTGAACGTGGTCGTCAAGATGAAGCTGCCTGGAAGGGCTGACCTGATAAAGCTGACCGGTGCGGTCCCCAATTCGAAGTACAGCCCCAAGGACTTCCCGGCGGCCGTCGTTAGGGGCTACGAGCACAACGGAGAGAAGGTCTCCTTCCTCGTCTTCTCCTCAGGCGCCGTCATCTGCACGGGAGGGAAGGACCCTGAGAAGGCTAAGAGAGCCGCTAAGGCTTTCGCAAAGGCGTTGATGGAGAAGGGGGTCGTCGAGAGGGGAGAGGTCGAGCCATCGGTTGAGAACATCGTGACTATGTTCAACCTCGGGATGAGGGTGGACCTCGAGAGGGCTTCGCAGGCGATGGAGAACGTGATGTACGAGCCCGAGATCTTCCCGGGGATGCTCATAAGGGTTGGAAAGAAGGCAGTCCTGGTCTTCCACTCGGGCAAAGGGATAGTGGCAGGAGCCAGATCGGTCGAGGAGGCGGAGGCGATCGCCAGGGACGTGGAGGAGCAGGTGAGGAGGGCGGTCGCGGTTGAGCAGCCCCATCAGGGCTAGGATAGTCAACGTGGTGGCCAGCTTCTCCTTCCCCCACAGGATCGACGTCCATCAGCTGGCAGAGGCCTTAGGAGCCGAGCTGGTCAGCATGTCGCGCAGGGGCTTACTGGTGGCAGCAAGGGTCAGGATAGGGAACGCGTACCTCCTAGTATATCACACGGGAAGGGTAGTCTGCGCTGGAGCGAGGAGCGAGAGGGAGGTCAGGGCGGTAGCCAAGAAGTTGATCGGAATGCTGAAGAGCAGAGGTTTCCTCGTCCAAGAGAACGGTTTAGACGTCAAGGTCCTGAACGTGGTTGCCTCTCTTGAGCTCGGATACCCTGTGGACATAGAGTCCCTGGCCGAGAGGCTTGAGAGGTGCATCTACGAGCCCGAGATCTTCCCGGGCCTGATACTGAGCGACAGGTGGACGTATCTGGTCTTCGCGAACGGGAAGGTGAACGTCTTGGGCATGAAATCGGAGTCCGAGCTCGATCAGGCCGTCTCTCACCTAATGGAGGTCATCGGTCAGTCTCGAAGAGCCTAACCTCCTCCGAGAGCTTTGAAATGCGTATCATCTTGGCCTTCTCCGGACGGGGTTTCTTGAGGACTGGATAGCCGCAGTTCGCGCACCTCAGGACGGCGGGGCGTGGCTGGATATCCACCTCGTTCAGCGCGCCGCACCTGACGCACTCGTAGACCGGCTTTCCTCCGGGTATGAGCAGGCGCCTCTCCTTGGCCTCTTTCCCGGCTTCCACGGCAATGAGCAGTACACACGCATGTTACTTAACTGCCGAAAGAACAGAAAAAGGGAAGGGATCTTTGGGCCCTCAGAGGAAGCGGAAGAGGACCAGCGGTATCAACAGGACGATGAGGAAGACCGTTGTTATGATCACCGAGAGCCTGTAGCCAATCCTTCCCTTAACGAGCGCCGGGACTATGTACCCTCCGTCGAGGGGCCTTATCGGCAAGGAGTTGAAGACGGCCAGCCAGAAGTTCAGGAAGAAGGCGTGGTGTAGGACGCTCATCGGGAAGGTGAAGGAGGTCCCGAGCCAGGAGTGGACAAACCATCCCTCAGGAGGATATGTCGGAGAAGGTATGTTCAGCATCGAGAGCATGAGCGGCGGGACGAAGAGGTAGACCGGGTTGTCCCATGCCCTGATCAGGAGCGCCAAGGCCTCTGAGTTCTGGGGCTTCAGGCCTGAGAGGAGCCAGAAGTAACCTGCAAGGGCAACTCCGGCTATGATCAAGTTGGTGTAGATCCCTGCGCCAGCGAGCTCCAGGGCCTCCCTCGGCTTCATCTTCCTCTCGACGCTGCCCGGCGGCTCGACGAAGGCTCCCGCCGGTATCGGCCCCGCGAAGAAGACGCCCACCTTCCTTATGTCGTAGCCGTACATCCTCAGGATGAAGGCGTGAGCCATCTCGTGGAGCGTCACGGCGAGGAAGAGGGCTATCAGAGTCTCGGCCAGCGGGAGGAGCGGGTCGATCCCTACTACGCCTATCCCTGCGAATGGGTGCTGCCTGTAGAAGGCCCTCATCCTCTGGAGGACCTCGGCGTTGGTCGTCTGCCAGACCAGGCTGTAGATCAGGAAGCCGGAGCCTATGACCGAAAGGCCTACCAGGACGTAGGGAATCGCCCTCATGAGCTGGCGGAGGACCCTGATCCTGACGAGCCTGTCGAGGAACCTTGAGGCCGCCTCGGCTGCCCTCCTCGACCCTATGGCGAAGAAGAACGGCGGGTAGTACGTGACAAGGCCGCTCCTCTTCCAGACCAGCTTCCCCTTCTTGAGCACCGGCGTGTAGGAGGAGTAGCAGGCCTCGCAGAGGGGGACGTCCTGATGAGCGTCGGTCCTCAGGTCGTAGAGCGTATAGATTTTCGTCGCAGGAGAGCCGCATTTCAGGCAGGCGTTTCCCGACATCACCACATACGCACATAGATGTTATATAATTTCATGCCCAGCTGGAGGTGGGGGCGACGACATGAGAACCGTGAAAAAGGGGAGGTATAGTTTTCTCCCGCTCTCCGAGCCATTGGGGAATTTCCTCGACGAGGAATCAAGAATGGGCTTGGTGGTTATAGCTGGCGTGCTCGGATCCAATATTGAGACCCGCGAGGAATGGGCATATGCGATCCGGAAGGCCGTTAGGGCTGGTGTGAACGTCGCCTCCTGGTTCCCGGACTTTTCAGAGGACGCGGCTTTGATTGTCCTCGAGAGCTTCAAGCATTACGTGATGCAGAAGGGATTTCCGGCAATTGAGACGCTGGCGGCGAGCATCGTGACCGTTCAATCCCTCTTCGTGCTCTCCCTCATGTACGATTTCTTCGAGGACGAGAGGGCTAAGAAGATACATTGGTTATTGGAGGAGTTCATAGGGTTACACAATGAGCTCGTCGAGGACCCCAGTAAGGCCTCGAACCCGGACCTCCTGAACAGGGCATCGGCGCTGATCGACGAGGCCATGTCAGTCATAAGAGGAAAGGACTGGGAGGGCCGCCAATGAACTACCGACTCAACACGAAAATATCATACAAAATCCATGCTTCTGTGGGAGCTGAAAGCTCCGAGCTCGCCAACAAGGTGCACGTAATACTCCGCGATGCGCTTTCAGCCATCAGAGGAGAAGAGATAGGGTTTCAGACGAAGAAGCGGCTGAGCCTCATGGCTAGAGGGACCAAGAGGAGCTCGCCGGCCGTGACGACTTTGTCTCCTGGCAGGACGACGAGGCCGAACCTCCTCACGAGTCGGGCGGCTTTGGCGACCGAGGCCTCGGGGTCGAGGAGCGGCGCCGGCACAGCGAAGTCCCTTACGAGTCTGCTGGGCTCCTTCTCGACGTGCAGGTAGTAATCGAAGAGAGCCCTGAGCACAGAGATTGGAAGGAGCGCTCCGTCCTCTCCCACGAGGATTGCAGGGCAGTCCTGGAAGGAAGCCGTAGCCCTTAGGACGTCGGCATAAGGGGTGTACCTGTGGGCCTTGAAGGCGAAGTCGGAGACTGGGAGCTCGCAGGAGGTGTATTCGTCCCAGAAGAGGTCGAGGACGTCAACGGGACCGTAGAGGGCACCTCGATAGAAGGCCGCTCCGACCGACGCGACGGCCGCCCTTAAGGAATCGAGGTCGTTGGCGAGGGGAGCTCGGTAGGAGGCTACCGCAACTGGATACGTGGCGAACCTCTTCAGGGCCTCCACCCACGACCTGGCTCCGGAGATCTTGGAGGCGACGTGGCGGGCGTCGGTCACGTAGGGGTAGCGGACCAGAACCGGTTTCTCGTTCTTGACCAAGTAGTAGAGGGCGGCGAGGAGGCTCGCGTTCTCTCCTATTGGCTCCTCCATGTCCTTCAGCAGATTCCCGCAATGTTACTTAATCTGCGACCTGCACACCTTGCAGGGCTTGAGGGGCCTTTTGTCGAGGTCCCTGAGGGAGCTGGCAGGCCTCATGGCACACTTTCCGTTGCAGTGCCTGAGGCCCAGGAGGTGACCGGCCTCGTGGACGGCAACGGAGCAGGCCCTCCTGATCAGGTCCCTTCCGGTGCCGAGCCAGGCCAGGGAGACGAGGGCCCTGCCTTCCCTGCAAATACCGAAAATCCTCTCGCCCCAAATCGTCAGGCCTGCTCCTACTAGGACGAGGGCAGGAGCAATGACCTGGTGGGAGGACACCACTTGCGAGAGGGCTCGAAGCGCATCGACGGCTCCAGGCCCTGGCAGAACCTGGGCTATGAAGAGGGAGCAGGGGACGTCCCAGGCCTTACTGACAGCGGACCTTACTACAAGCCCCAGCTCCCTCGTCGGAGCGTGGACCCTAATTTTCGGCATCGAGCCGAAATTCGTCCGATGTTACTTCAGCGCTTTCACCCGACAAAAATCTCATATATCGACCAGGGGAAATTCCGACTGTGAGGTGCCTGTTCTGCACCAAGGACGGATTCCCAATAGGGACGACGGGGTACGCGCTCTGCCCCGAGGACGCGAAGAGGGTCATCCTCTGCTTCTCGATGAGGGACCAGGTAATGGAGCTGTACAGGACGATGGAGCAGTATGGGCTTATACCGAAGGAGGCTACTCCGGTTGGTGAGGCTGTAATAGTGAAGAAGAGGGGAAGGCCGCCGAAGAGGCATGAGGCCGTGCCAACTCAGGCCGGCGCAGGGGAGGCCGCACCGGAAGCCCCACAGCCTCAAGAAGGAGCTGAGCCGCAGGGATAGCGTTCTACAGGCAAATCATCCACACTATTTTTTGCCTTGTAGCTATATAACAGCGGTGAGAGAAATTCTCTGATGACGGAGCAGGTCGTTTCAGGACCGGTCCAGGCGAGTTCGAGGTCGAAATACAAAGAGGGGTACGGCTATTGCAGCAGGTGCAGGAGGTTCTTTCTCCTAGAGCCCCTTGCCGGGATACCGAGGTGCCCCATCTGCGGCACACTCATGAGGACGAAGCCGAGGCACTCCAGGTACAAGAGAGGGGACATAGATCCGGAGAAGTTCATTTCCGTCGACTGACCTTTCCCAGGTCTTCGGGCGTAAAGGAAGGCCCCCTCTTCCTCTGTGCCGTCTGTGGACCCCTTCTCGCCTGTGAAGCGGGCCTCCTCGAGACGAACCTCTTTCCCATGCTGCCCTCCCTGAGGCTGTAGACGTACCCTCCCAGCTCGACCTGTCCTTCCCTTTCGAGCCTCTCGACGAGCGCCTTGGGAGCCTCATCTGCGAAGACCCACTCGCCCTTTCCGGACTGGTAAGGCCTCCACGGAAGCGCGGCCAGGTCCTCCTCGGTGAAGGTCTCGGCGCTCTGGACGGTTACCTGTTGGCTCTCAAGGACGGACAGAATTTCCCTCATTTTTGCGAGCTCCTCCTCGAGCTCCGCTATTTTCTTTCGCACCCACTCTATCAGCTCCTCATGCGCCAACCTAGTAGTTCTACTGTTGGAGCATTATAAAAGTGGGGAAGGCCCTAGAGGTGTAAGGCCATGAGCCGTAATATAACCTAAAGGTGAACTCGTAGCGTGGAGGTTCAGGTCGACGGAACCGTCGTTATCTTCCGCGCTGGGGCACGGTATGTGGAGCTCATCTCGAATGGCGGAAGATGGAAGGCGGAGGTCCGCATCGACTACCGTACGGGCCACAACCTATACTACGTCGTTACGGTCTTCTTAGTTTCTCAGGATGGAAAGGTCTACCTGTCGCTGGAGACGAACAGAGAGGAGGCCTCGGCATTAGTTCGCGCCTTGAGGGGATTTCCTAAGAACGAAAAGCAGGCGATAAGGAAAGCGAAAATAATTCTCGACGCAACCAAGGCATTGGTCGGCTCGACTCTGGGACTCATGCTAAGGGCCTGAAAGGAGCCTGACGACCTTGACGCGCCCAAGCCTCTCCCTGGCTACGAGGCCCTTCTCTTCTAAGGATTTCAGGACCTTGCTGACCATCGGCTGCGGGATCTTTGCCTCCTTGACTATGAGGGGCTGTGGGGCCGAGCCTCCGTACTTCTCTAAAATGGCAATTATCAGGCCAGCATAGTTTTTGGCCGGCATCTGGCTATATTGGCCAGAACGACTTTAGTAAAAGATTCTCCGAGTGATACCCGGGGATGTACGCGGTAAAGGTCGTGAAGAGCGCCAGGTACTTCGACACCGTAGTGCAGAAGGTGAGGACCGCGTACTCGAAGTTCTTCGGCCACTACATGCCGGACCACGTGATCGTCGAGCTGTGGAAGCACAAGGGCGACAGCGAAAGGTACGTCCTGACCATTTACAGCAAGGACGCCAGGCTGCCGGAGTTCGCGACTTCCATCATGGGCAAATATGGCGTCGAGATCGCCAAAGATATCGGCCAATGGGTCGAGAAGGAGAGGGGCCCGATCAGGAGGGAGGTCCTTGGGCAGATGAGGCTGAGCGTTTAGAGGTCCTTGTCGTTTTCTTCCCGGGAAGGGAGAGCTTAATCGATATAGAGCTGACCCGAATCTCCCTTCCGTCCTTCCCCTGAAGGCGCTCGGTCCCTATGTCCACACTCTCGACCTCCAGGCCTTTCACGAGGCCCTCCCTCAGCACCTGGACCGCGCCTATCGCCTTTGGGATTGCCCTCCCCCTCGCCCTGACCTCGACGCTACCGTTCTGCTGGATTGCAAAAAGGCAGGCCAGGACGTAGCGCGAGAGAGGCTTCCTCCCTATCAGGACTATCGGAGCGCTCATATCTCCAGGTCCTCCGATTCTCCCTCCTCCTCTTCCCTCCTTCCGTTGACCTCCTCGAGGGCCGAGACTAGCGCGTCGAGGTTCCTGTCGTTTATCAGCTTCCTGTACTCCTCCAGATCCCTCCTGCTCCTTATGTATAGGCCCCTCCTCTTGGTCGGCATGTTGTTCTCGTCGACAGGGTTTAATTCGATCAGAAGGGACGGCGGGTTCCTCCTGGTCCCAGGAGCCTTGACCACGAATATACCGGGAGAGGACCTGACCGGGACCCTCTGCCAGTCCCTCGCCTTCTCCAGGATCTCTCTGAGCCTTGACTCCAGCTCCTGTACCCTGCTCACATCCTGATATCTGATAACCAGTTATAAAAGAGTTAGAGCCCGATGGCTGAGAGGAGGATCAGCCAAGTTAGAACCGTCGCCACGGCAACCTTAGCCAGAAGCGCTCCGTGCCTCGTCTTGTGCCTGAAGGCGAAGGCTCCAGCGAGTATCCCTGGCCCTCCTCCCGTCAAAGCGTACAACTCTATCGCCCTCTCGCTCAGCCTCCAGCCCTCCACAACCGCCTGGGTCTTATCGACCTTCATCGCAAGGAAGCCCAGTGAAGAGCTGAGCAGCGCCATGATGAGGACCGCTGGCATCGTGATTTGGACGGTTCTGACGGCGTGGTCGAAGAGGAAGGACAGGAGGTTGACGATGGGCAACAGGGCAGCGACGACGAAATCCGCGATCAGGTTGCCTGTGGAAGGAAGGACTGAAAGGGTTGATTCAAGCCCTATACCACGGCCGAAGAACCTGACTGCGCCGTAGAGGATCCCGGAAAACAGGGCTACGGCTATTCCCAGCCCTGCGAAGAACCGCATGACCTCGACGGCCATGTAGATGGAGATGAAGAAGAGCAAAGCCGCAAAGGCGATCGCCTTCATGACGACTACTGCACTCGGCTGGGAGAACATCAGGTGGAGCCCGCTGGAGAGCGCCTGGAGAGGGCTGGACATAAGCCTCGAGGAGAACCCCATGAGCCTGAACGCAAGGGTAAGGACGTAAGCAAGAATGAACAGGGCAGCTATCCATTTGGGCATTGGGTCGAAGAGGTGCTTCACCAGGGCCTCCTGGATCCTGAGCTTGAATCCGTAGTCAGCGACGTGGGGCTCGCGTACCTCCAATTCTACGGGTGCAGAAGCCCTTGACATCAACATGTCGTAAAGCGCATCATATTCGGCCCTCTTCGCCGGGTCTGAGAGGACCTGGTAGGCCTCATTGATGAGCTTGAACCTCTCCTCAGCCTCTATAGACGGGTTCTTGTCGGGATGGTATTCCTTGGCGAGCCTCCTGTAGGCCTCCTTGATCTCCTCCGGAGTAGCGTTTCTGGGGACTCCGAGGATTGCATAGTAGTCCTTGAGGCGCGCCAAACCGTAAGAACGATCCGGGAAGCTTACTTAAGCGATCTGGTTGAGAACAGCCGAGGCCTGGAGTCCTGAAATAACAGCCCGGAATCACAAAGGGCGTGAGCACGGCAACATTGAAGCAGGCAAGAACGATGGGAGGCGTGGGATCGATCCTCGTGCTGCTGTCCTTCGTACCCTACGTCGGGTTCCTCTTCGGGCTGGCGGGGTTGGTGATGGTCCTGTTAGCAGTCAAGCAGATCTCAGAAGCGGTGAACGACAGGGAGATCTTCAACAACGTTCTGATGGCTGTAATCCTCCAGATAGTTGGCAGCGCGATCTCCGTATTCGTCGTGATAGGCTCCTTTTTCGCCTTCGTCGGCAGTCAGATCATGATGGCCCCGTTCGGACCGTCCTTCGACGGCTTCGGAGGCCCGGGCATCCTCGGCGCAGGTGCCGTCCTAGCCATCCTCGGCCCCTCATCGCCGGGCTGGTCGTGATGTGGATCATACTGATCATCGCGGCGAGGTTCCTCAGAAAGGGCTACGAGGGGATAGCAACCAAGACCGGAACGGAGACGTTCAGATCGGTGGGACGCTGGTACTACTACGGCGCGTGGCTGATGATAGTACTGGTCGGATTCGTCCTGATCCTGATCGCCGCAATCCTCCAGGTCAAAGCGTTCTTCTCTCTGCCCGAGTCGCCACCGTCTCAGCCGACGCCACAGGTTCAAACGATTTAACCTAAAAGCTCGGCACTCTACATCCTGAAAAGCGAAAACGAAAATAAAAGAGTAGTGACTAACTCATGTGAGTATGTGTGAGTGTGGAGGTGTTAGCGTTTGGTTGTAGATCTTAAGAACATTTGGGAGGTCTGCGAATTCGAGGACGACATCAAGTATGGTAGGCTTGAGCCTGCAAGGTTCGCCGTCGAGCTATATAGTGTGCTAGAAGGAAAGGCTGACAAAATCTACACCGATCCCCGTCTATTTCTATCGCATACCTACCTTACCGAAAACATGAGGTACCTTTTGAGGGAGGCTTTAAGGAGGCTGAGCGGTAAGGGAGGACAACCCGTCTTCGTCTTGGATACCGAGTTCGGCGGAGGGAAAACTCATACCATCCTTCTTCTGTACCACGTTTTCAGAAGCAGGGATATCGGAACAAAATTCATCCAAGAGGTCGGACTTACGAAAGAGACAGAGGTCATTGAGGTTCCGGAATGCCGTGTCCTAGCTATCGACTGCAGGAAGATTAGCAAGAACACTCTCTGGGGAGATATAGCCTCAGGGCTTGGGAGATACGACGTCTTCGAGGAGGAGGACCGCAACATCAAGCCCGTGAAAGACATAGGAAAGTTGTTAACGCTCCTAGATGAGCCCACGTTAATCTTGCTAGATGAGCTACCACATTACCTGGTGCAGGCAAAAGGCAGTAAGGTCGGGGACACAAACCTCTCTGACCTCACCATTGCATTCATTCTGATGTTGATCAGTGCAGTATCCTCCACCAAGGACTCAATGTTGGTCATAACTCTAACTGGGAAGCAAAAGCTGTACGAAGAGTACACGAAGAGACTCAAGCAGAAGATCGATGAGCTCGTGGTCGAGAAAGTGGACGTGATGGCGAGGGAGTCCCTCTCCAGGCAGGCGAAATATCTGGTCCCCATGGAGAAAGAGGAGGTGGCCCAGATTTTGAAGAAGAGACTGATAAAATCCATAAATGAGCGTTATAGGGATGAAACTGTAAGGAAATATTTTGAGTATTTAATGGACAAGCGATTAATTGAGGACATAAAGTATAGGGACCGGCTCAAAGAGTCATATCCGTTTCACCCCTTCCTTATAGACATACTTTACGATAGGGTTTCGACGATAGAGGACTTCAACAAAACAAGAGGGATATTCCGATTGCTAAGTCTTGCGCTTCACAGAATCTACAGGGACAGGCTGGAGTGCAAACTACTTTCTCCCGGCGATATACCCTTGGAGGACAACGAGATAATGGACGAACTAACCAACAGGCTCAACAGAGGGAGCTTCAGGCCGGTCATAACAACGGACTGCATAGAGAAGGCCGAGCAGCTCGATCGTAAGAGAAGCGTACCTATTGTGAAGAGGGTCAGCAGGACCATTTACCTGTACTCTCTGATAGGCAGTGAGAGGGTTTCGGGGGCCCTGCCTAGGGATATAAAGCTTGGGGCTTGCTACCCGGGCATAGACCCCGATCTTGTTGACGAGGTGTTGGAGGAGATCGACAGGGAGTTCTGGTATCTCAAGGTCGAGGGAGGTACATACTACTTCCAAACGGAACCAAACATAAACAAAATAATTTATGACTACATGGGCGAGGTAAGCGACGACGAGTTAAGGGACGTGATCAAGAAAAAGGTTCAGGACCTCTTAAAGAACCCGCGTAATATCAAAGTTGTTGTCTGGCAAAGCGGTGAGTTGGAAGACGGCCCCGAAATCAAGCTAATGATTGTAGATTACAGGGCCCTTAGACCCGGTGAAGAGAAAGCGATAGTGGAGGATCTTTTGGAGAGGACTAGTAATGGAAAGATAAGGGAGTACAGGAACACGATAATTTTCCTGCTACCCGATATCAATGCTGTCCAATACATGGAAGAGAGTGCCAGGAAGCTGTGCGCCGTGAGGAAAGCTGAGAAAGACCAAAGGGTGCAGCTGGATAAGGAAAAGATCAAAAAGCTGAAGGAGAGGGAGACAAGGTATGAGGGAGATTTATTGACTGACTGCAAGAATGTTTACTCAAGACTCGCATATCCGAGGGTTGGTGACGGACAGATAACACTAGAGGACTTGAGCAGTTTGGACGGGAGAGCTTTAATTGACTTAGTTTTTGAAAAGCTAAGAAAAGCTGGTAAGCTGATTTCTGAGTCTGATAGGTTAAACCCGGAGGAGCTCGCGAAGCTCCTTCAGGGAAGGGGAAGGATGAAGGTTGGAGACGTTTACGAGTTGTTCCTCAGGGACAGGACCAAACCGTTCATACTCTCCGGAGAAACAATAGTTGAAGCTGTTAAGGCCGGTGTCAGTAAAGGAGAATTCGGTTATGCTGACAGGTTGGAGGAGCGTGAAGGCAAATATCCAGCAATCATCAAAAAGAGTCTCCAAAATATAAGGTGGGATGGATGGCTAGTAGCGCCCCAATTAGTATTCCAGGAACCTGTAGTCCTTGAAGGTACATCCCAAGGGGTAGGGAGTACGACAACAATCGGTGGACAAGTAGGAGGCGGTATCACTAGCGTAGTCAGACTCCTTCATGAAACATCTCTCCAAGTTGAGGGTCTGAGACAAGCTCTACAGAGGATCGCTGAAATTAGGGCTTTGTCGCCGGGCAAGAGATTCGATGTGGAGTTAAGGCTCCATATACAGGACGAGGGTCGCAGAATTAAGATGATCGTAGAGTGTAACGAATGGCGGGCTATCAGCAGTGAGTTAGAAAAGCTGCTTAACCTTATCGAAAAGGCCGGAAAATACATTGCAAGTGGATACATTAGGATAACATCGGAGGATAGGGATTTCATAGAAGAGTTGAAAAGGGTGGCGGAATAATTGAGGGAGATTAAGCACTTGATATATGACAGTGGTCAATCCGTAAGCTTTCAAGTAACAGTAAACGACCACTACGGATTCCGGCGTTTCACCTTAGGCTTGGTTAGGGGCTGGAGGAGGGAGCTGGCGCTAAGGCACCTGAAAATAGTGGAGCAGGAAAAGTGGAATGCCGAGGCCGTGAGGACCTTCGTCGGCATATACGCTTTGAAGGCCGCCAGAGATGTAGAGGAAGCCCTAAGATACCTAGACCTTGTCAAGCACATGGAAAAGCTTGACATCTACTTCTGGGCTTGCGTATTCCTCATAAACCCGAAAAGGGGGCTTAGGGCCTGGAGGGTCCTCTATGGAGAGGGCACTCATTGAGGAGAAGACAATACAGCATCTGAAGCTGTTCTTGGAAGTTAGCGAGGAAGCCAAAAAGGAAAAATCTGGCAGGCCTTCAATAAGTGAAATGATATACTGGTGGACTAGAAAGCCACTAATCGTATCTAGAGCCGTAACGCTTCTTTCACTAGCACCTTCATCGGTTTCAGTAGAAACGATTAAGCAGCATCTCCATCTGAACAGTCAGAAGAGAGCGTTCAAGTATTCACCAAATCGAGCAGATCTCGAGAACGCCGTTCAAAGAAGCTTTGATGGATTGAAGGTTTTAGATCCGTTCGCAGGTGCCGGTAACCTCATGTTTGAACCCGCAAGATTAGGGCTAAATTGCACGGTTGTGGAGTACAATCCAGTAGCTTACCTTATTTTGAAGGCTACATTTGAATATCCAGCGAAATATGGATCGAAGCTAGCGGATGATGTTAAGCATTACGGCAACGAAGTGATAAAACGTGCTGAAAGAGAGCTTGGGGGCTTCTATAAGCGGGATGGAAGGAAAGCTCTGCACTATCTTTGGTGCTGGTGTATAAGGTGTCCCTATTGTGGTCAGAGAATTCCTCTTACGAACAATATGTGGTTGGACAAAAAGAGAAAGATAGGATACAAAATCATCCCGACCGAGGATGGAAACTTCAAAATAGAGATAAAAACCCTAACAGATAAAGAGGGGTCGGGCTACACGCAAAAAGGCGGTAGAGCAGTCTGCATAAAATGCAGAAACGCGATAAGCTATGAACAGATGGTTAAGGACATAGCTGAGAGAAAAGATAAAGAAATGATAGTGGTTGTGGTGAAGGACGTTAAAGGAAAGAATTATGAATTACCAACGGATCAAGATAGGAAAGGTTTCGATGAGGCACGCAAAAGATTAAGCGAAAACTGGGAGCGTCTACTGAACCAAAACTTGATACCTCAGGAAGAAATGAAGGAGTATGAGATTTATAACGTTACAAGTTATGGTCTTAAAAAATGGTCCGAAATTTTCACAGAAAGACAGCTCCTTCTCATGTGCACATTGCTCAAAACAATAAAGGAAGTGTGTTCTGAAATAAGCGATAAGGAATACGCAAAAGCAGTAGCTACGTATCTAGGATTTATGTTATGTAAACACATAGATTTTAATAGCATTGGAACAAGGTGGCAAGCAAGTTACCAAAAAGTTGGTGATACACTCTCCTTTAGGAGACCTAGCTTTTGTTATAACTTTGCTGAAACCAACCCTTTCGAGAAGACTAGCGGCTCTTTGATCTCCTCGCTGAGGGATGTCGTTGACGCAATAAAGTTTGCATCTAACAATAATTCTCGTGTTAACGTGGTTTTTGGTTCTGCTCTACATCTTGCAGATCTGTTTGCTGAGAGGTATGATATTGTTTTGACAGACCCTCCCTATCTTGATGATGTACCATATGGTGAGGTTAGCGAGTTCTTTTATGTCTGGCTTGTCAGGCTGTTAAAAGAATACTATCCCGAGTTACCTGACAGAGTGCCGCTGGAGGAGGACCTGGTGCTTAGTAAGGGCAGGTTCGGAGGAAGCGAAAGTCTTGCGATGGAGTTCTATAAACGCGGCTTAGAAACATCGTTCAATAACATATACAACGTGCTTAAGGATGACGGCCTCTTAGTTGTCTTTTTCGCTCATTCCAGCACTGAAGCATGGGAACTTCTCCTAGACATCCTTAGGAAGACTAGGTTCAGGGTGGTGTCCAGCTATGCCGTCCATACCGAACGCGTTGAAAATGTCCTCGCTAAAGGTAAGCAATCTTTCATGAGTTCTATTGTTTTGGCCTGTCGTAAGAACCTTATGGACGAAGAAGCATACTTTGAAACTATCATGCCCAACGTGGTTGAAAAGATTCGTAATCTTATTGAGGGACTGGAGGCCGATGACCTGTTAGGACTCCCGATAACAGATCTCCTGATAATGGCTTATGGGGCTGTCCTCGAAGAGACGACTCGATATTCGAAGATTAAGAGTTACAGGGCCGACTTCAAGCCCAGCTTCGAGGAGCTTATAGGTGAGTCGAGAGATGTCATACTCAGAGAAGTCATTAAAAAACTGACGGGGGTGTCTCCGTCCGTTCTCGGACCTGAAGCCTCATTCGCTCTTATTGGAAAGTTATTCTACAGAGGACGCATGCCTCCGGACGAGGCTTTGAAGGCAGCAAGGGCATATGGTCTTAGCATAAATAGTCTCATCAAAAGTGGGTATGTAGAGAAAGAGAAAACAAGTGGTGGCGTTAGGATTAAACCGTTCAATGAGGCACACATACCTAACGACCCTTCGGAAGTCGACAGGAACAACATCTATGAACAGCTACTCTTCCTTGAGAAGATAGCATCTCAGCGCGGTGTAGCTGCAGCTAGGAACGTGATCACCAATTACCGTAATTTCAAAGTCGGAGAACTTAGAAGCTTGGTGAGCGTCCTGCTCAAACATTATGGCCTGCTAATTAACAAACGGGTGGAATTAAGGGACGATGAGAAGGCGGAGTATGAAGTCCTCAAAACGCTTTCCGACATACTTCAACTCCAAAATCCGTCCCCACGGGGTACAACTACGTTGGACAGTTTCCTGTGAGTAGGATATGTTAGAGGTAAGCTCTAGGGTCAGGCTTCGGGACGGCAGGACCGGCATAATCGTAGAGCTGAGGGACGGCTTCGCGAGGGTTGTAATAGATGACGGTAGTCAGCTCTGGTCCCCCGCAGAAGAATTGGTAGAGGAATTAGGACTCGTGGAGAGGTTCTTAAAGGGTGAGATTGACGAGGGAATAGACTTCATCCTTGCTATGGATGCCTACAGGCTCCTTACTGAGTACAAGTTCAACCCGTATGTTTTGGCATCCTCCACTAAAATAATGATCTACCCTCATCAGATAGACGAGGTCATCCACATACTTGATAGGCAGAGGATTATGGTTGCTGACGAGGTTGGACTGGGTAAGACCATTACGGCACTGCTGGTCGCGAGCGAGCTTAAGGCTCGCGGGATAGCGAAGAGGATGCTCTTCGTGGTACCTAAGGCCCTTGTCCCGAAATGGGTACGAGAGATGAATGAAAGGTTTGAACTGGACGCCAAAGTCCTCGACTCAGCCTTTTTGAAGGCCGAGCCTAAACCGTTCAAGAAGGACGAATTCATCTACGTCTCCTCAATGGACTTCCTTAAACAGGACCACGTTATCGGAATAATGAACGACGCTCCTGCTGATTTGTTTGTCGTCGTTGATGAAGCGCACAAGCTAGTCCCAGGTACTGAGAGGTTCAAGTTGGGCAAGAAGTTGTCGGGGAAGGCTGGGCATATGCTCTTCCTCACAGCGACCCCTCATAGAGGCGATAACGAGGAATATCTTGAGATAATGAGGTTACTCGACCCCTACATCCTAGATGTCGAATCTGCAAAAGCCCTCCTCATTAGGAACGTGAAGGAAGATGTGGTCGACCTGGACGGTCGTGAGGTCTTTCCGAAAAGGTCGAGCAAGACCATCCGGATTCCACTGAGCAGGGAGGAGTATGAGCTTCATAGGATGGTAGACGGTTATGTCATGGACCTTATTGAGAGATGCTCGGACAGGAGGGAGCTCAACGCCCTCAGATTCTTAGGCATCATCCTGAGGAGAAGGGCGTCCTCTTCTCCCATGGCCTTGAAAAGGACTCTTGAGAGGAGGCTTGAGAAGCTTAGGCATGCACCGGTAATGGATGTCAGCAAAGCCATTGCCAGGATGAAGGAGGCTGAGGAGGAGTTCGATGAGGGGGAGTATGAGGAGGCTGAGGATGAGATAATTGGTCTGTCGGCAATGGATAGAAGGGTTGAACAAGACGCATTAAAGAGACTGATCGAGAAACTCGAAAACCTTAGCGGGTTTGACTCCAAGTTCGAACATCTGATGAAATTCATCGAAGAGGTGAAGAGGGGTGACCCATCCGCGAAGATAGTCGTATTTAGCGAATACAGGGATACTGTTGACTATCTCTATGAGAAGCTGTCAGAAAAGTACAAAGTTGCGAAGATAGATGGGCGGATGAATGCCGACGAGAGGCAAAGGGTGCTTGACGAGTCCAGGAAGCCCGACGGCCCTGAAATCATCGTCTGCACGGACGCGGCTGGCGAGGGCGTTGACATGCAATTCGCAAACGTTGAGATCAACTACGACCTGCCGTGGAACCCCAACAGGCTTGAGCAGAGGATGGGGAGAATACACAGAATAGGTCAGAAGAGGAACGTCTACTACTACAACTTCGTGCTCGACGGGACTGTTGACGGCCTGATACTCTCACGGGTCCTGGAGAAGATAGAAGCAATAAAAGCGGCCATGGGCGAGAAGGTCTACGACGTCATAGGCAGGCTAATTACCGAGGAAGAGATAGTGAGCTTGTACCAGGAGCTCGCTAAGGCACCTTCAGATAGATGGGAGCCTGCCCTCAAACGGATCGACGGGATCATCGAGGAAAGGAAGCGCATTTTAGAAGAGGTGGATAAGCTCCTCACAGGATACAGGCTAGACAGATCCAAGCTCGAGGACATGAGGAAAGTTATGGTGAACGCCGTCGACAAGAACGAGGTCAAAAGGTTTGTGGAGACATATTTGAACAGGCATGGAGGCAAGATGGAGGTTATCAAGCCGGAAGAAGAGGTTTATAGGATATACCTTCCCATTAGGCTCGCCCACCGTATAGAGGGGAGCGCGATAGTGACCGGTACATTTTCGAGCGAGATAGCCCAGGAGAAGGGCTACCATTACCTAGCCCTCGGAAACAGGTATGTGATGGAGATGATAAAAGATGCTGCGAAGCAGAGCGTCTCCGTCTTCAGGCACAGTACTGTGGAAGGTTTGCTTTACCTATACCGTCTTGTAATCAGGGACGGTGCCGGCAGAGAAAGGGACGGGAAGCTTATAGCATTATTGTATAGCGATGGAAAGGTAATAGAAATTGACCCCAGGTTTGTCTGGGACCTAGAACCTGCTAAGGACCAACCCCTAGACGAGTATCAGATAGGCCTAGTGGAGGAGGGGTTACGCGCGACCACGAAGGAGACGTACAGGATTATGGGTCATCTTAAGGATGGAGTCGATAGGAAGCTCCAGGAAATCAAAAGAAAGGCTAAGAGTGCCATTATCGCTTACTATTCGCAGAAGATTAAGGAATGCGATGAAAAGATCCAAGACTATGAGCGCAAAATCCACGAATCGCCGCACTTCAAAGGGCTTATAACGATGGAGGATAACAAGAGGAAAGATTATTACAGGAAGTTGAATGAGGAGCTAAAGAGGCTCGATACAGAATACCAGACGACAGCCTTTTATGAGCCGGTTGGTCTTGCAATAATAGTCAGGGAGAAGGACGGTTTAGATGAGAGATTGGTAGTTGAGCGGGCAGGAATAAAAGCGGTAATCGAATATGAGCAGAAAAGGGCAGGCGGAGATAAGGAAAAGCTCGAGAAAATAAAAGACGTCTCGGCTATGTTTAAGGGATATGACGTGGAGTCTTTTGATCGAGTTATAGAGGTAAAGTCCTTCAAGGATACTGGTGCAGTGGAGATGACTAGCCATGAATGGCAGACAGCATTAAGGATGAAGGACATGTACTGGCTATACGTCGTGGAAAACGCTCTAACAAAGCCCGACATACATCCAATAAATAACCCCACGGAAAGGTTCAGAAACAAGGTAAAGAAAGTACCTATTACCGATTACAAATATATTATTGAAGATTGGAAAACATGAAAAGCTCGAGTGATGTGAACCGGTACCAAATGAGTTGGTGTCAGGATTACCCTAGCCCGGGAGAAGATCAATGGTCACCATGAAGAGATCAGCCAGGAGATAGATCGATAGGACCAAAGCCAGGAACCCCAAGAAGCCGACGAAAAGACCCCCAGCAGGCCCGAGGTCGAGGGAGTACTTCTCGTCAAGGGGCCAGAACCATGGGACGCCCTCATACGTCACGAAGTCCAGCACCAGGTGGGAGAGGTACCCTGCCGCGAGGGCTACAGCGTAGAGCACCGCAAGGCCCTGATAGACGAACTGGCTGGATGCGAGCAGGGCTATAATCGTGAAGAGGACGAGGGAAAACAGGGAGTGGCCGAAGCCCCTGTGACCCGGACGGTCCCCGGAGTCTATCCAGTCAGGGATCCTCGAGCCGATGAGGCAGGCTACAAGGGTGGCGCCGAAGGTCATCATGAGGGATTGCAGGAAGCCTATGAAGCCCCAGAGGCCCTGGCTTCTATTGAATGACGGGAGCTGTAGGCCGTATATCTTGACGATAACCGCGTACGCCAGAAGGGCGAAGGAGTTGTGGGCGAACCTGTCTACAGCTGCCCCCATTCCTTATTTAGGAGCGACGTATCTTATATGAAGCCTCTCGCCGAATAGCAAGGCTTTCTTAAAAACTATTTAGTCATTAAAAACCCGAATATCTTGGATATCTTGGGTTGGTCGGGCCGAGCAGAAGGGAAAGGAAGAGGCCCATTCGCAGAAAGCCCCACCGCACCAACTGGCGGCTGATACTGGGGGCCCTGGCCGGAGGCCCGATGACCGTGGACGACCTCAACAAGGCCATAGGAATCCCTAAGCACATTTTGTATCCCACGCTTCTGGTGCTGACTTCAAAAGGATACGTCGCCAAAGAGGGAGGAAACCTGTACCGCATAACGCCCGAGGGCGAAGCAGTCTTGAGGGGGTTGGAAGAAGGCGAGAGGATCCTTAGAGAGGAGGTCATCCCTCAGCTCAAGAGGGCCATCGAGCTGGGGTTCAGTGCCGACTACATCATGCAGATGATCCACCAAAGGGTCTGGAGGGCAATAGGAAAAGAAGGAGGGTGAAGGAATGACCGGGGAGAAGGGGCGCCCGCTGAGACCGAGCGATTACGCTGTCCTCAACGCCCTGAGGTTTCTGGGACCGATGAGCTACCAGGAGATCAAGCGGCTCACGAACCTTCCGAGGGGCAAGCTCTACGATACGCTCCTGAGGCTGAGGGACAGCGGCCTCATCAGTTTCGAGCTGAGGGGAAGGTCGAAGATCTACTGCCTGACTGAGGCTGGAAGGGTCGCTTTAGAGAAAGGGGTCGTTGTGGCTGGGCTCCCGCAGGCCGAGAGGAAGCTCAGCACAGAGGAGCTGATCAGGGTCCTAACGCCAAGCGATGCGGCAGTCATCAAGGCCCTTATCGAGGGCCCCAAGAGCACCCAGGAGATCAAGGAGGCTACTGGCCTCAAGGGTCAACACGTCAACCTTGCCCTCCAGAGGCTCAGGTCCTTCGGACTTGTGGTCTCGGAGCGGAAGGGCCGCATGCAGTACCACAGCCTGACGGAGGAAGGGAAGGCCGTAGCGGAAAAAGCCGTGAAGGCAGTAGAGGCCAAGCTGGAGGCTGAGAGGATAGTCGAGGGCGTCCTAGACAGGATCGTCGAGGCGGTCAGGCTGGGAGTCTCGCTCGGCGAGATAAAGAGGGAGCTGAAGCGATACGAGCTCGAGCTGAAGGAAAGAAAGAATCAAGAAACCGCGAAGGATTAAATGACGCAGAACCGAAAGACGGCAGACCATGGACCGCAAGCCTCTGTGGGCCAGGTTTTACATCAAGCTCGAGAGCCCAGAGGAGCTCTTCAGGCTGGCAAGGGCGGCCGGCTGGACCCTGATCTTCCTGTACCCAAAGAGGCGGACGCTTTTCATGACCGACAGGGCCGGCTACTTCTACTACGTCAGGTTGAGCGACGGCTCGCCCTGGATGAGCGCCAGGTTCGCCGTAGTCAACGAGTTCAAGGGCGAGGTGAGGCCTTCAGACGTGCCCTCGACCGAGGCCGACGAGGTGAGCATCGCGATCATCAGATTAGCCAGGATCTCGCCGGCCAAAGGAAAGACGGAAGAACGGAAGGCCGCCAGCGCGGAGGCCGATCCGGATTGAGCATTATCTCACAACCCTAGGCATCCTCTCCTTCAGGAACGAGTGGATCAGCTCGGCCCTCCTCTCGCAGAACTCCTCGAACCTGTCCTTCCCCCACAGCTCCCTTTCCTCCGGTATGAAGTGCTTCCTCAGCTCATCACCATACTGATGGAGGTACTCGGCAGGGGGCCTGTCGGAGAGCTCGGAGTTCAGGGAAGGCGATATCAGGGTGATGTTCCCAATCCCGGAGATGAGGCCCTCCTCCTCGCCGACCGTCCTGAAGAGGCTTCTCGGGAACAAGTGGTGCCTCGCGAGAGATTCCGATCCGAGCTCCCTGATCAGAGTCCCCTCCCAGTCGGATGCACCGCTCAAACAGAGCGCAGTATAGAGGACGAAGAAATAGGGCTGGCCGGACCTCCTCAGCAGATCCGCATCGAGCCCCCTCATTATGTGGGAGGATGTGATCGACGTCGCGCCTCCCCTGGTATCCTTGATGTTGGAGAGCAGGTCATCGAAGGGGAAGGGCCCGCTCGTATCCTTGACCGTCTCTATGTCCTTCTGGAGCCTTCCTGAAGGGTTGGCGGAGTAGTATCCGTGGAAGTTCACCAGGACGAGCCAGTCCCTTACGGCCTCGACGTCAGCCTCCGGGACCTTCCCAGGATCCCTGTAGCCCCTAGAGTGCATATAGGTCGCGAGGGTCACCAGGGATAGTTGGGTCGTGAGGAAGGAAGGCGCGGCGTTCCCTATACACCTCCTGACAAGCCCTATAGCGGACCTGAAGAACGGGACGCTCTCCTCTAGGCCCCTCGCTAGGACGCTCCTCCCGGTCAAATCCACCTGGGCGGAGAGGCCCCTGACGGCGGACCTGAACCTCTCCACGTCGTCTATCTGCCTCTGCTTTAGATCCAAACCGACGCCGAAGGAGTACCTGATCAGGGCGTTGGAGTCGAGATCTTCGAACTCCGCCTGAAGCTCGTCGTATGAGCGCCTCATGATGGACGAGGCCTCTGGTATGAGGACCCCTGAGACGTAAGAGAGCATCAGCTCGACGTTGGTTATCCTCTGGCCTGCCCTGTTGGCTAAGATGAAGATCTCTGCGGCCCTCTCAAGAGGGCTCCTCTCGTCGTCAAGGTCCATGAAGTAGACAGGAATCCTGTAGGATGCTATCCTCTCACAAAGACCGAGGAGCCTGTCGACGTATTCGCTTGCATACCTCCTTTTTAGAGCGTCCACATCTTTGAGACCGAGATGGGCCCTCATCCCTTCAGAGAGGTCGAGGCCCCTCCTGCCGACCTCAAGGACGAATTTAGTTGGGTTGAACGAGATCGGCTGCCTGGTGTACTCCATGTCGCCGACCTTAACGTGCCATCCGTTCAGGAGAAGGAGAAGCGAGAGGACCCTCTGTTGACCGTCGACAATCAGGAAGTTCTCTGAGCTTTTACCCTCGCCTACGAGGACCTTGAGGGCGAAGGGGTCTGAGTTTTCGGGGTTCTTCGACCTCCAGAGCAGGAGTATCCCGACGGGGTTTCCTTTAAAGAGAGAATCCAATAACGCCTTGATGTCAACAGAGTCCCAGACGAACCTCCTCTGGAAGGACGGGAGCCAGAGGGACCAATCGCCGGAATGGGCTTTCAAGAGCAAGTCCTTGACGGAGACTAAGCCGGGCTCGACCCTCATCTACCCTCGAGCATGCTATTGGAGATATTTAGCTCCAGTAGGCCCTAGCGAACGGCCAGCCGCAAGCTTCAGGTCAATCTTGCAACAGCGACCGAAAGCTGATGTAACATGAAGTGCGGTAACGATAGGGACAGGAGAAGGCCCGAAAAGCCCTACCTCCCGACGCCCGCAGGGCCACAACCTGACTCCTGTCCTCGCCTTCACCGTCGGGAGCGGAGGGCCCGGGAGATCCAGATATGCCACATAGTCCTGCTTAATATGACATGAGGTACTGGATACTCATGCTGTTGGTTACCGGATCAGTCGCCGTAGCAGGCTACACATTAATCCAGTCCCTACAAACGCCTTGGCAAACCATGGAGGGGGTAGCTCATCAGACAGCAGAAAGGATATTAATGCTGAACATATCCGTGGACGGCGTAGAGTTCGCAGCAGGCTCGGCAATACACCTCAAAGCCACCGTCAAGAACGCGGGAACGGAAGAGGTCCTCCTGGAGTACTTCGCAGGCCAACTGTTTGAGGTCATAATGAGGGACGAGTCCGGAACGATCGTTTACGTTCACAGCGACAGGAGATTCCAGAGGTACCTCATGACAGCCCCGCTGCACCTCAGGCTCGCGCCGGGAGAGAGCCACACGGAAACCATGGAGGTTCCACTGGTTTACAGCAGGGGAGCTGAGAAGGACAAACTATTACCTCCAGGAAACTACACGCTGACGGTTTACCTGACGGCGGCGGTCCAAGGGCACCCATCCGGGATTATCGACGGCGTGAAGGCCTATACGGCCGCGTCGATCAGGATCACAGTAAGGCCTAGGCAATAACTCGAGGGTTTAGCCATACCGAATCCTCCTGCCAAAAGTCTGGCGGACTCCAATAAAAGAGCGGGTTGTTTGAGGACGGCTCGGGCTTCAGGCGGTAGCTTCCTCTCCAGCAGGTTTCTCCTCAGGAGCGGCCTCCGGCTTTGGTGCCGCCGGCTTCCTCACGGCCTTCTTTGCGGGCTTCTTCGCCACTTTGGCCTTCGCCTGTGCCTTCTTCCCTTTGGGCTTCTTCGCAGGCATCTCCGCTCAGTTATACTGAAAATCGCTTCAATATATGATCTCCTCGGATCAATTTCTCTATCGCATGAGGGCCATAAAGCCTTTTTAGAGCAGAAAGTGCATTCGGGCCAGGTTGAGGAGCTGGCGGGTGCCGAGCGAGACGAGGCCAGGGGTCGAGTACACGGTCACCCTTAATGACGACGGATTATGGAGCTGCACATGCCCCCACTACACTTACAGGCGCACTGAGTGCAAGCACATCCTGAAGGTCAAAGAAAGACTCTCGGCACCCAAGGCCGGCTACGTCGTTCACCCGATGGTCAGGGAGGGGGTTGTTGAGGACAGGGAGTACCAGAGGAGGATAGTCGAGAGGGCTCTAGAGGCCAACACGCTGGTGGTCCTGCCGACGGCTCTCGGGAAGACGGTTATAGCTGAGCTTGTGGCGGCTGAGCTCCTCCACAGGTATCCAGGATGCAGGGTTCTGATGATGGCGCCCACGAAGCCTCTCGCTCTACAGCACAGGGAATCCATCCTGAGGCACCTGAAGCTGGAGAGGGACGAGGTAGCGACGGTAACTGGAGAGATGCCGGACAGGTCGGTGATCTGGGACGATCCCAGGGTCAGGGTGATAACGGCGACTCCCCAGACCGTCTGGAACGACTACAGAAAAGGTCTTGTCAGGCTGGAGGAGTTCGCGCTACTGGTCTTCGACGAGTGCCACAGGTCGAGGAGCAGGTACGCCTACACGAGGCTCGCGGAAGAGTACGTCAGGAGATGCCCCTACCCGCTGATCCTGGCCCTTACGGCATCTCCTGGCTCAGAGGAGGAGAAGGTCGTCGAGATCGTGAAAAACCTTTGGATAGAGCAGATAGTCTGGACAACGGAGGACGACGAGGAAGTAGCGAAGTACATACCGGGAATAAAGGCGAGCTGGGTAAGGGTAGCACTCCCTGAGCAGTACGAGGCCATCAGGCAAGTGATCAGGAGGATGATAGAGTCTACACTCGCTAGGCTGAGGATAGACGGCCTGCTCAGGGTCCCACAGGAAGCCGTCAACAGGAAGGTCCTCGTAGGCCTGATGAACAGGCTGAGGGCCGAGATAGAGGCGGGAGTTAAGG
>Ga0079997_115377_pt1 | contig 28922 bp, 21 predicted proteins | sample PerSpoCPS_CMetaG_FD_69200 | JGI IMG/M metagenome (GOLD analysis project Ga0079997, IMG submission 69200) | Archaeal communities from Yellowstone National Park, Wyoming, USA - Perpetual Spouter C (PS_C) MetaG (SPADES assembly) (version 2) | ecosystem: Environmental > Aquatic > Thermal springs >... | reverse complement strand
TCCAGCCCGTCCAGGATCTGGCGGTGGGGCGTCCCCTCCCAGATGGGCAGGATCATGGCCTCCCGCAGCCAGCGCTCCACCGGATACTCCCCCAGCACCCCCATCCCGCCGTGGACCTCCATCGCCCACTTCGCCGTCTGCACCGCCTGCTCCGCCGTCCAGTATTTGGCCAGATGGGTGAGCAGGCGGAAGAGGTGATAGCGCTCCGAGTAGGGAGGATGTTCCGGCCAGACTTCCTCCAGCAGACGGACCGTCGTCCAGGCCAGGGCGAAGGCGGCCTGGAGCTCGCGGATGCGCTCGGCGAACTGGCGGCGCATCAGCGGGTGGTGGAGAACGGGGCGGCCGAAGGCGACGCGGCGCTCGGCGAAGGCCAGCGCCTCGGCGATGGCCCGTTGCATCAGGGCGACGCTGCCGACGCTGTTGGCGACCCGGGAGACATTGAGGACCTCCAGGATCTCGTAGATGCCGGTCTCCGGGCGCCCCAGCAGGTAAGCCTCGCTCTCCTGCAGCTCCACCTCGCCCGTGGGCACCGAGCGGGTGCCGATTTTATCCTTCAGACGCCGAATGAGATAGTTCAGGTCGCCGTCCTCCCGGTAGCGGGGGAGCAGGAAGAGGGCCAGTCCGCGGACGGTGCGGGGGGCGCCCTCAGGCCGGGCGGCGACCACGGCCAGCTCCGCCCCGGCGTTGCTGGCGAAATACTTCTCCCCCGTCAGCCGCCAGTGTCCGCCTTCAGGCCGGGCGACGGTCTCCACGGTTGCCCCCAGATCCGAGCCGCCGCCGGCCTCGGTCATCCAGGTGGCGCCCTGCCAGACCTCGCCGTCCCGCCGGAGCAGAGGTGGGAGGAAGCGCGCCTGAAGCGCGGGATCGCCGTATTTGCGCAGGGCCAGGGCGGTGGCCAGAGAGACGGTGTAGGGGCAGTAAAGGCCTGCGTCATAGAAGGCTGTTACATATCCGATGAGGAACGTCGCGGCGAGCCCTTCCCCTTCGAAGGCCCGCCAGACCGCGCCGGCCCGGTAGCCCTGCAGGAGCATCCGCCGGTAATCCGGCGGGTAGAGGATCTCATCGATGCGGTGGCCGAAGCGGTCGTAAGCGCGCAGCCACGGCGTGCCCATGCGATCGATCATCGCGGAGATGGCCTTCCCCTCCGCCTCCCACCAAGCCTCCAGCTCCTCGAGCTCAGCCCGGATGGGAAGCGGAACCCCCATTGCCTGAAGGAACCGCGTGGGCGAAGGCAGGGCTTCCATGAGCTCGATCTCAGCCATGCCGATCCCCCTGTGGAAGATCCACCTCCATGATAAGCCCTCGCGAAGGGACGCGCCGGAGGATGTCCCTTCGGCCTCCGGGATCCGAAAAGATCCGTCGTATGATGAAATTGGGGAATGATGGATGACCTCGAAGGGAGGATGACGCGTGCTTCGATGGCTGAAGGCCGGGCTGGGGGGAGCTGTTCTGTTTCTGGGCCTGCTTCTCGCGATGCGCCGGGCGGAGGGGGAGGCCACGATGCTCCCGCCGCCCCTGTGGGGTCCCAACACGGTGGCCAACACCGATCGGAGCGGCTTCGCCCAGCAGGAACCCAGCCTGGCCATCCACCCCCGCGACCTCCGAAATCTGGTGGTGGCAGCCAAGGACTTCCGCCGCACCCAGGACATCACCCGTGAGGTCTGGATCTACGTTTCCTTTGACGGAGGACGCTCCTGGCCGATCCAGATCCCCTTCCCCGGCCTGCCCCCCACCATCACCCGCCAGAGCGATCCGGTCGCCCTGGCTACAGAAGAAGGGCGTTTCTACGTGCTGGCCCTGGGCGCCGGGACGCCCGCTTACCGCCATCACGGGTTGTTCCTGACCTGGTCCGATGACGGGGGGCGCACCTGGCGGGACGCTGTGACGATCATCTCGGATCCATCGACGATCCTCGATGATAAGCCCTGGTTGGCCCGCGACGCCCATCCCACCAGCCCCTACTACGGGCGCCTGTATGTGGCCTGGCGGCCCATGCACGCCGACGTGCTGTGGGTGGTCCGCTCCGAAGACGGCGGCCTTTCATGGTCCCGCCCGGTGACCGCGGCCGAGGGGGAGGGGGTGCAGGGGGCCATGCCGGTGGTGGGGGCCGATGGGGCCGTTCATCTTTTCTACGTGGAGCCGATGTCGCCCACCACGCCCGGATGGATTCGGGTGGTCACGTCCTTTGATGGAGGGGCTTCCTTCTCCGCTCCGCGGAATGTCGCTCCGGTCCTTCAGCCCCCCAGCCCTGTCCGCGCTTACGATCGGTGGCGGCTTTACACGCTGCCCAGCGCCGCGGCGGACCCCCGGGATCCGGCCCGGCTGTATGTGGCCTGGACGGAGGGATCCCCTCAGGAGGCCATGGGCACGGAGGTGGCCTTCGCCCGCAGCGAGGACGGCGGTCGCACCTGGACGCTGAGCCGGCCTTTCGCCGCCCCAGGAGACGCCGCCCATCCCATCGTGCGGACGGACGCGCGGGGATGGGTGCATCTGTTCTGGCTGGACCGCCGCGGGGATCCCCGGAACCGGCTTTTCGATGCCTTCTATGCTTACTCTCCGGACGGCGGGCGGACCTGGAGCCTGCCCTTCCGGGTGAGCACGCGCTCCTTCGATCTGAATCAGGCTGTGCCGCCCATCAGCCCGGCGCCCGGGGATTACTGGGGTCTGGATGTCCGGGGGGATCGCATCTGCGCAGCGTGGAGCGATACCCGGTTTGGCGATGAAGAGATTATGGTGACATGCGGGATCCTCCCCCTTGCCTCCTCCATCCTGCTTCCCGGGATCCCCCTGGAGTAGCGGCGGCCGGCGGAAGTTTGAGCCCCCGGCCGGGATGATGTTAGACTGAGGCGACGGATCTCAGCTCGACGGACGCGGGAGATGGCGCGTCGCGCCACCGCCCTGGCCCACCCGAACATCGCCTTCGTGAAATACTGGGGGAACCGGGATGAGCGCCTCCGGCTCCCGGCCAATCCCTCGTTCTCTATGAACCTGGGAGGGTTGCGCACGATCACCACGGTGACATTCCAGGAAGAAGAAGGGCCGGATCTCCTGTTCGTGAACGGCGTGCCGGTGGAGGGGCCGGCTCGGGAACGGGTCTCGGCGTTCCTGGATCACGTGCGAAGGATGGCCGGGTTCCGGGGCCGCGCCGTGGTGGAGTCCATCACGGACATCCCGCCCGGCGTGGGGCTGGCCTCCTCGGCGGCGGCCTTCGCCGCCCTGGCCGCTGCGGCGTCCGCCGCCCTGGATCTGCGGCTCTCCGAGCGAGACCTGTCCACCCTCGCCCGCCTGGGCTCCGGTTCGGCGTGCCGTTCGGTGCCCCCAGGATTCGTGGAGTGGGTGGCCGGCGAGCGCCATGAGGATTCCTATGCTTATAGCGTGGCCCCACCGGAGCACTGGGACCTGTGGGACGTGATCGCTGTGGTCAGCGAGCAGCACAAGGCGGTGGGGTCCAGCGAGGGGCACCGCCGGGCGGCCACCAGCCCCCTTCATGGACCGCGGGTGGCGACCGCGCCGGAGCGGGTGGCCCGCTGTCGGGAGGCCGTGCTGCGGCGGGACTTCGAGGCCCTGGCGGAGATCGTGGAGACGGACGCCATCTGGATGCACGCGGTGATGATGACCTCCCGACCGCCCCTGTTCTACTGGGAGCCGGCCACTCTGATCGTGTTGCAGGCAGCCTGTCGCTGGCGGGAGGAGGGTCTGCCGGTGGCCTTCACCCTGGACGCCGGACCGAACGTCCATCTGCTCTGCCCCGCGGAGGCCGTGGAGGAGGTGGCCCGGCGGGCCCAGAGGGTGCCCGGGGTGCTTCGGGTGCTGCGCAGCGGCCCCGGCGGCGGGGCCCGAATCCTGCCGCCCGAGGGAGGCCCATGAAAGGAGGTCCCTATGGATGTTCGCGTGGAGCGGCGTCTGTTTACGCTGGAGGAGTATCACCGGATGGCGGAGGCGGGGATCCTCTCCGAGGATGACCGGGTGGAACTCATCGAGGGGGAGATCGTCGAGATGAGCCCCATCGGAAGCCGGCACGCGGCGGCAGTGAAGCGCCTCCTGAACCTGTTCCTGCCGGCTCAGGCGGCCGGCCGGGCGATCCTGAGCGTCCAGGATCCCATCCGTCTGGGGCGGCGTTCGGAGCCGCAGCCGGATGTGGCGTTGCTGCGGCCGCGGGAGGACTTCTACGCTTCGGAGCATCCGGGGCCGGAGGATGTGCTGCTGATCGTGGAGGTGGCGGAGCATTCGGCCGGGTATGATCGGGGGGTGAAGGTGCCGCTGTATGCGCGGTATGGGGTGGTGGAGGTGTGGGTGGTGGATCTTGGGCGGGGCGTGGTGGAGGTGTATCGGGGGCCGGAGGGAGAGGGATATCGAGAGGTGCGGGTGGTGGGGCGGGGGGAGGTCATCACGCCGCTCCAGCTGCCGGACCTGCACGTCCCCGTGGACCAGATCCTCGGTGAGACCTCCTGAGGGAAGGGGGGAACGATGGGGGTGGAGTTGCTGAAGCGTCTGTTCACGGTGGAGGAGTATCACCGGATGGCGGAGGCGGGGATCCTCTCCGAGGATGACCGGGTGGAACTCATCGAGGGGGAGATCGTCGAGATGAGCCCCATCGGAAGCCGGCACGCTGGGTGCGTCAACCGGATCAGCCACTGGTTCTCCCAACGAGTTGGTGGGCGCGCCATCGTCAGCGTTCAGAACCCCATTCGTTTGGGGCGGCGTTCGGAGCCGCAGCCGGATGTGGCGTTGCTGCGGCCGCGGGAGGACTTCTACGCTTCGGAGCATCCGGGGCCGGAGGATGTGCTGCTGATCGTGGAGGTGGCGGAGCATTCGGCCGGGTATGATCGGGGGGTGAAGGTGCCGCTGTATGCGCGGTATGGGGTGGTTGAGGTGTGGGTGGTGGATCTTGGGCGGGGCGTGGTGGAGGTGTATCGGGGGCCGGAGGGAGAGGGATATCGAGAGGTGCGGGTGGTGGGGCGGGGGGAGGTCATCACGCCGCTCCAGCTGCCGGACCTGCACGTCCCCGTGGATCAAATCCTCGGCGAGACCTGAGGGAAGGTCGTATCCGGCGGGGAACTTCGATTGGGGGGAGCGATGACGGAGCCGGTGATCACGATGCCGTGGGGTGTTTTGGGGTTCTTGCTGGCGCTGGGCCCGCTGATCTTCGTCCACGAGCTGGGGCATCTCCTGACAGCGAAGCTGGCCGGGGTGGCGGTGGAGGAGTTCGGGTTCGGCTTCCCACCCCGGCTGCTGATCCTGGGCCGGTGGCGGGAGACCCTGCTCACCCTCAACGCGATCCCCTTCGGCGGCTTCGTGCGGCTGCGGGGCGAGGAGGATCCGGGGATCCCGGAGGGCTTCGCCGCCCGGCCGTGGCCCTGGCGCCTGCTGATCCTCGCCGCCGGGCCCCTGATGAACATGGCCCTGGCCTGGGGGGTGCTCATCCTGATCTTCCTGCTCGGCGTGCCCTCCTCCCAGGTCCGGGTGGAGGGCGTGGCCGCCGATTCCCCGGCCGCCCAGGCCGGGCTCCAGGCCGGGGATGTCATCCTGGCGCTGGATGGCGTGCCGGTGGAGCGCACCGAGGATGTGCGGCGGCTGGCGCAGGAGCGGAAGGGACGCACGGTGACCTTGCGGATCCAGCGGGCGCAGGGCGTGCAGGAAGTATCCGTATACGTGCGGCCGGATCCGCCGCCGGGCCAGGGCGCGATGGGGGTGATCATCGCCTCGGTCCCGGATTACAGCCGGATGCAGCGGTTCGGGCTCGGGGAGGCGATGGCCCGCGGGACGGTGATGTTCGGGGCGTTGACGGCGCAGCTGTTCAGCCTGCCGGCCCGCATCCTCCTGGGCCTGGTCCCGGCCCAGGTCCTCCAGCCTGCCGGCCCTGTCCGCATCGGGGCAGAGGCGGGGGAGGCACTGCGGACCAGCGTGGAGGTGGGCTCCGCCTATGTGTTCCTCACCTTCATCGCCCTGATCAGCCTGGCCATCGCCTTCACCAACCTCCTGCCCATCCCGGCCCTGGACGGCGGGCGGATCCTGTTCGTGCTCATCGAGGCCGTTCGAGGGCGGCGTCTGGATCCGCGCCGGGAGCAGGTGGTGCATCTCATCGGCTTCGCCTTCCTGCTGGCGCTGCTGATCTTCCTCTCCATCCGGGAGATCGGAGAGCTTTCGCGGGGGGCCGGCCCGTAAAGGAGGGGCGCCGCGCCGCTGCTCCCTCCTCCCGGAGGGAACTCTCATTCCTCTAAGAGCGGCGGTGAGGCCCGCCGCACGGGCGCGCGTCGATGCTCCGGATGACCCTGCTTCAGGAGGAGCCCGGTGGATCGGCCGGTGGTGGCCACGACGTTCTACGTGCGGTATGCGGAGACCGATCAGATGGGCCTGGTGCATCACAGCGCTTATCTGATCTGGTTCGAGGAGGGAAGAAGCCAGTATATGCGGGCCTGCGGGGCGGACTACGCGGAGATCGAGCGCAGCGGGGCGCTGTTCGCGGTGGCCGAGGCCCACGCCCGTTACGAAGCCCCGGCCCGCTACGGGGATCGGGTCACCGTCCGGACATGGGTGGAGGAGATCCGCAGCCGCTCGATCACCTTCGGCTACGCGGTCTACAACGCCGACACCGGCCTGCCCAGGTGGCCCTGGCCTGGCTGCTGCGCAACCCGACCGTCACCAGCCCCATCATCGGGGCCAGCACGGTGGAGCAGCTCCAGGAGCTTCTAAGCGCGGTGGGCTGGTCCCTGCCCGAGGAGATCGCCCAGCGCCTGGACATGCTCACCGCATGGGATAGGGATTGAGCCGGCGGGATCGGGAACGGCAGAAGACGGTGATGCGAGTGGTGCTGCTCTCCAAAGCCCTGGTGGTGGGCGCCTACCAGCGCAAGGCGGAAGAGATCGCTCGCCACGAGGGGATTGAGCTCATCGTCCTGGTCCCGCCTGCTTGGCGGGATGAGCGGGGGGTGCTTCCTCTGGAGCGGGCGCACACCCGGGGCTATACGTTGCTGGTGGAGCCCATCGCTTTCAACGGCCATTTCCATCTTCACTTTTACCCGTATCTGGGCCGGCGCCTCCGCGCCCTGCGGCCGGACCTTTTGCACATCGAAGAGGAGCCCTACAACCTGGCCACCTATCACGCGGTCCGTCTGGCGAAGGGTCTGGGGATCCGCGTTGGCGTCTTCTCCTGGCAGAACCTCTTGCGCCGGTATCCGCCACCCTTTCGATGGTGGGAGCGCGCGGTGCTGCGGGCGGCGGACTTCCTGATCGCCGGCAGCGAGACGGCCGCGCGGGTCTGGCGGGCCAAGGGCTACGCCGGCTTGATGGCGGTGATCCCTCAGTTCGGGGTGGATCCCGAGTCCTTCCGGCCGGCTTCCCCGCGCCCCCCGCGGCCGTTCACCATCGGATACGTCGGACGCTGGGTGCCGGAGAAAGGGATCGACCTTCTGTTGCAGGCAGTGGCCGGGCTGGAGGGGGACTGGCGGCTGCGGATCATCGGCAGCGGGCCGGCGGGCCCCTCCCTGCGGCAGCTCGCGGCGCACCTGGGGATCGCGGACCGCGTCGCCTTCGAGCCGCCCTCCCCCTCGACCCGGATGCCGGAGGTCTACGCAGGTCTGGACGTCCTGGTGCTGCCCTCTCGAACCCGGCCGAACTGGACGGAGCAGTTCGGCCGGGTGCTGATCGAGGCGATGGCCTGCGGCGTCCCGGTCATCGGCTCTTCCGCGGGGGAGATCCCATGGGTGATCGGGGACGCCGGCTTGGTATTCCCGGAGGGCGATCCGGAGGCGTTGCGGGCGGCGCTGCGTCGGGTGATGAGGGATCCCGATTTGCGGGCGGCGCTCCGCGAGCGGGGAAGGACCCGGGTCCTGGAGCGGTTCACCCACGCGGAGATCGCCCGGGCCACCGTCGCCCTCTATCACCGGGTGATGGGAGGGAACGCGGGATCGCTTCCGGAGCCGTCATGCGACGCGTCGCGCTGAACGCGCAGTTGCTGGCCGGCGAGGCCTCCTACCGCAGCGCCGGGATCCATCGTTATCTCTATGAGGTCCTGCGGCGCCTGCCGGAGGCTGCCCCGGAGATCGCCTTCACCGCCTTCATCGGGCCTCGGGCCATCCCCCCGGAGGTCCCCAGGATCCGGTGGGTTCGCACGTCCTGGCCTACCCATCAGCCTTTCGTCCGGATCCTGTGGGAGCAGCTGATTTTGCCGCTGCGCCTGGCTCGGGGGAGTTGGGAGCTGTTGCACGCGATGGCCTTCGTGGCGCCGCTGGCGGCCCGCCTGCCTGTGGTGGTCACCGTCTACGACCTCAGCTTCCTCCTTTACCCGGAGGCCTTCCGGGCAGCGAACCGGCTGTATCTGCGGACGTTCACCCGATGGACCTGCCGGCGGGCGGCAGGGATCCTGGCGATCTCCCAGGCGGCCCGGGAGGATCTGATCCGCCGCTGGAGCCTTCCGCCGGAGCGGATCGCGGTGGCCTACCCGGGGGTGGATCCCCGGTTCCGGCCCTTGCCGGCGGAGGAGGTGGCCGCCTTCCGGGCGCGCCGGGGCCTGCCGGAGCGGTTCATCCTGTATGTGGGCACGCTGGAGCCGCGCAAGAACCTCGGGGTGCTGCTGGAGGCCGTCGCCCGCCTCTTCCCGCCGGTCCCGCTGATCCTGGTCGGGGGCAAAGGCTGGAAGCCCGCCTTTCTCCCCCGGTTGCGGGAGCTGGAGCGGGAGGGGCGGGCACGGTGGGTGGGGTTCATCCCCGATGAGGAGCTTCCTTTCTGGTATAACGCAGCCACGGTCTTCGCCTATCCCTCCCGCTATGAGGGGTTCGGGATGCCTCCGCTGGAGGCGATGGCCTGCGGGACCCCGGTGATCGCGGCGCGGGCCGCTTCGCTTCCCGAAGTGGTGGGCGAGGCGGGCTTGCTGGTGGACCCGATGGATGAGGAGGCCTGGACCGAGGGGCTTTCTACCCTATTACGGGATGAGGCGCTCCGGGAGGCCGGGCGATCACGGATTCGGAGCGTGATGGGAGATCGAAAGGTTCCGCGGGGATGGAAGTGGCTTCGGATCGGCCTGGATCTGATGGTGATCCAGGCTGCCTTCGTCCTGGCGTATTTCATGCGTTACCGGTGGGAGTGGTTCCGGGAGATCACCTTCGACGCGCCGTTCTCCGCCTATATCCCCTTCCAGATCGCCTGGACGGTCCTGCTGCTGGTGACCTTCCGCCTGGACCGGGTGTATCCGCCTCAGATGGGGGCGCCCTGGCTGGAGGAGATGTATCGCGTCCTCAACGCAGTGGCCAAGAGCACCCTGGTGCTCATGGCCGTGGTCTTTTTCTCTCAGTCTCTCTTCTACTCCCGGTTGATGTTTCTGGAGGCCGCCCTCCTGGTGGTGTGGATGCTGGGAGCCCTACGGCTCCTGGAGAGCCGGGTCGAGCGGATGCTGCGCCGGCGGGGCCTCGGGGTGGTGCGCGCCCTGATCGTCGGGGCTGGGGATCTGGGGAGAGCGGTGATGCGGGCCGCCCTGGCCCGCCCGGAGCTGGGCTACCGGATCATCGGGTTTGTGGACGATGACCCGGAGAAGGCCCGCACGGACATCGGCCCCTTCCGCGCCCGGGGCACCCTGGAGGACCTGCCGCGGGTCCTGCGGGAGGAGGCGGTCGATGAGGTGATCATCACCCTCCCCCTGGCCTTCTACGATCGGATCCAGGAGGTGGTGCAACACTGCGAAGCCCATCGCGTCCCTGTGCGCATCGTCCCCGATCCCTTCCAGCTCACCCTGAGCCGCCTGGACGTGCGGGACCTGGATGGGATCCCCCTGATCGGGATCCGGGAGGCGCGTTTTTCGCCCTGGCAGTTCCGCATCAAGCGGGCGATGGATCTGATCCTGGCCACGGTCCTGCTGATCCTCGCGGCTCCCCTGATGGCCCTGATCGCCCTGGCCATCCGGCTGGATTCGCCCGGGCCGGTGATCTTCCGGCAGGTGCGGGTGGGGAAGGACGGCCGTCTGTTCACGATGTATAAGTTCCGCACCATGCGGGTGGGGGCGGAGCAGGAGCAGGAGCGCCTGCGGGCGTTGAACGAGGCCAGCGGCCCCCTCTTCAAGATCCGCAACGATCCGCGGGTGACGCGGGTGGGGCGGATCCTGCGCCGGCTGAGCCTGGACGAGCTGCCCCAGCTGGTCAATGTGCTCAAGGGGGAGATGAGCCTGGTGGGACCGCGCCCGCCGGTCCCTTCGGAGGTAGAGGCTTACAAGCCCTGGCAGCGCCAGCGCCTGTCCGCCATCCCGGGGATGACGGGGCTGTGGCAGATCTCCGGCCGCAGCGACCTCACCTTCGACGAGATGTGCCTCCTGGACATCTACTACATCGAGAACTGGTCCCCACTGCTGGACCTGGAGATCATGCTGCGCACCATCCCCCGGGTGATCATGGGGGAGGGAGCATATTAGAGATCTGACGATTGATTTTCACGGCCCCACTCTGGGCCGATGCTCTCCTTCTTAACAATGAAGAAGCCATTCTGATATCCGAAGAGGCGTTCTCGCACCTGTGGTCAACTTACGTTGACGCTTTGGTCCGATTGATCAGCGGAAGTTAACCTTTAGATTGCTTATTGAAACAATAGTTAGCTTGCATCTCGCCCGCCATGTTCCTGATCTTTTCAAGGAGCGCCAGATGAAATGGACTCAGAAGGAGGTCGAACTGCTCTCACCTATTTTGGAGCAAATCAGAATAGATTTAGAGCAAATAAAACCTAAAAGCATTCTTGTTTTATGTAGTGCCAGCGGCGATGTGGTCCTGTGGCTCGCGAGGAGGTTGAAACAGGGAAGAATCATTGGCTTGGAACTTGATCCAGGGTTATTGGAAAGCGCTTGTCGATTAGCAAAGGAGCAAGGGCTGGAGGATCGGGTGGAGTTTGGCCAAGCAGAGAAAACACATATCCCTTTCCCTGATAATACCTTTGACGCTTTGGTGAGCGAATTTATTGTTTTTCCTACCCATGCTCCAACAGAGATAGGGCAACCTGAGATGGCGCGTGTGCTCAAACCGGGTGGGCTGATGGTGTTAACAGATGTGATTCTGACAAAACCCATTCCCCCAGATGTGCGTGCTGACTTTCAAGCGATTGGTTTGGATTATCTGTGCGAAGCTACTCAAGATGATTTCCGCTGTTGGATGAAAGAAGCCGGTTTAATGGATGTTGAAATAATGGATTTGACTACTATTGTGCGCCGAGTTTGGGAGCAACGACGCAGCACTATTCCAATGGCCGAAGAGCACAAAGGTTATGTCTACCTTCTTGATGACCCAAATTTTGGATTAGGTCGAGCAGTTTTTTATATCTACGTACGCGGAAAGAAGCCATTAGCAGTTGTTCAATAAGGATGAACATAGGCCAAGACGTCATTCGCCTGACGACTTTATCGTTTTTCTAGCACACGAATAGCATATTTTCCAAGATACACGTCCCAATTTAGGCATTTATGGCAACCTTAAAGGTAGTCAGAAGAGGATAAGAAACCTCAGTAATGGGAAATTCTTCTAGATAAAGTTCTGTAGCCTCCTTCAGATTTGCAATTGCTTCCTCGATGGTGTAACCTTGACTGACCGTTCCCACTTCTGGACATTCTGCAACATAGATATCCTCTTCTTTGCGAATAATAGCGGCAAGAACGCGGACTTGCATGGCTGCCTTCCTGCCTTATCTGGAAGTTTCAAAAGCCCTCCAGCCGGCTGAGATCGGCGATCCCGTCGGCCAGGTCGGCGATGGCCTGGAGCAGGGCCAGGCGGTTGCGGCGGAGGGCCTCCGCTTCGTGCATCACCAGGACCTCTTCGAAGAACCGATCGATGGGGGAGGCCAGACGCTCCAGGGCGGCGACCAGGGATTCCACGGGGCTCTCCGGGCCCACCTGCTCCCGGGCGGCGCGCACGGCCTCCCACAGCGCCTGTTCGACATCGCTCTCAAAGCGAGCGGGATCCACCCCCGGGGCCGGCTCGCTCCCTTCGGACCGGGCTTTGCGCAGAATGCGCACGCACCGGCTGTAAGCGGCCAGCAGGCGTGACCAGTCGGGCCGCTCCACCGTCCGCTGGAGTGAGGCAACGCTCTCCGCTGCCCACGCCGGATCGTCGCCCCGGACCGCGAGGATCGCCTCGATGACATCGTAGCGATAGCCGGCCTCCTGGAGGGCGGCCCGCTGCCGGCCGATGAGGAAGGCTCGCACCTCCTCCAGGATCTCGGGAGTCACCGGCACCGGCTGGACGGTTGCCGCGGCGGCCAGACCCTGGGAGAGGGAGAACCGCAGGCCGTGGGCGGTGAGGATCTGGATCAGGCCGGCGGCCGCCCGGCGCAGGCCGTAGGGATCCGCGGAGCCGGAGGGCGCCAGCCCCACCGCGAACAACCCCACCAGGGAGTCCAGCCGGTCGGCGAGGCCCAGGGCGATCCCCGGCCGGGTCTGGGGAAGAGCGTCGCCGGCGAAGCGGGGGAGGTAGTGCTCGAAGATGGCGGTCGCCACTCCCTCCGGCTCGCCGCACCGGCGGGCGTATTCCCGTCCCATCACCCCCTGCAGCTCGGTGAACTCGATAACCATTTGGGTGGCCAGGTCCGCCTTGCACAGATGCGCCGCCCGGGCGAGGAGCCCCATCTCCTCGGCGTCCAGCCCGAGCATCTTGCCGATGCGGGGAGCCAGGGCTTCCAGGCGGCGGGTCTTATCCAGCATCGAACCCAGCCGCTCCTCGAAGGTCAGGGTGGCCAGGCGGGGGAGGAAGGCCTCCAGAGGCTGGCGGGTGTCGTGGTCGAAGAAATAGGCCGCGTCGGCGAAGCGGGCCCGCAGCACCGCCTCGTTCCCCTGGCGCACCTGCTCCAGCCCGCGCCGTCCGCCGTTGCGCACCGCCAGGAAGTAGGGGAGGAGCTGCCCATCGGGCCCGAGCACCGGGAAGTAACGCTGGTGCTTGCGCATCACCGTGATCAGGACCTCGGCGGGCAGGCGGAGGGCTTCAGGGTCGAACTGGCCCCGCAACACCGTGGGCGTCTCCACCAGGTTGGCCACCTCGGCCAGAAGCTCCGGGTCCTCCGGGACCGTCCCGCCCACCTCCGCGGCCAGCCGTTCCAGCTCCTTGCGGATCCGCGCCTGCCGCTCCGCCACCGGGAGCACGATACGGGCTCGACGCATGGTGGGGAAGTAGTCGGCGGCCTGGGCCAGGCGGAGGACCGGCGAGCCCCGAGGACGGGGCCCGCGGGTCTCGCGGCCGCTGCGGACGCCGGCGAACTCGAAGGGGATCATCTCGCGCCCGTAGAGGGCCACCAGCCAGCGGATGGGCCGGGAGAAGGCCACCCCGCTGCGGTTCCAGCGCATGCTCATCTCGAACTTCAGGCTGGCGATGAGCCGGGGGAGCAGCTCCGTCAGGACAGCGGGGGTCGGCTGCCCCTCGGCCCGCCGGATCACACCCACGTAGCGGCCCTCCGGGAGCTCCCGCACGGTCAGGGCCTCCACCGGGACGCCCTGGGCCCGGGCGAAGCCGAGGGCGGCGGGGGTGGGATGGCCCTCGGCGTCGAAGGCCACGTGGGCCGGCGGGCCCTTCACCCAGGTCTCGATCGCGCGGGTGCGGGGTTGCAGGCGGCGGACGTAGAGGACCAGCCGGCGCGGCGTTCCATGGACCTCCATCGACGCATACTCCAGCCGGGCCTCCGCGAACATGGCGGGGGCGTTCTCGGCCAGCTGGGCCAGGGCCGCCTCCAGATCCCGCGCGGGCAGCTCCTCTGTGCCGATCTCCAGCAGGAGATCCTCCGCCTCCTCGACCGTGGGGAGGGGCGGCATGGGCTCGGGAGGTGGCGGGGCGGGTGCCTTCCGGAGGAAGGGATAGCCCAGGCGCTCTCGCTGTTGCAGGTAGAGGGTGGCCACCTGGCGGGCCAGCTCCCGCATGCGGGCGAAGTAGCGGGCGCGCTCGGTGACCCCGATGGCCCCCCGGGCGTCCAGCAGGTTGAAGGTGTGGGAGCAACGCAGCACGTAGTCGTGGGCCGGGATCACCAGGCCGCGGGCGATGCAGGCGCGGGCCTCCGCCTCGTAGTGCTGAAACAGCTCTCGAAGCCGCTCAATATCCGCCAGCTCGAAGTTGTAGACGCAGTGTTCGACCTCCGACGTCTTGAGGATCTCCCCGTAGGTGTGGGTGCCGTCCCAGTCCAGATCCCAGACCGAGGGAACCCCCTGGAGGTAGAGGGCGATGCGCTCCAGCCCATAGGTGATCTCCACCGCCACCGGGTCCAGGGGGAGGCCGCCGGCCTGCTGGAAGTAAGTGAACTGGGTGATCTCCATCCCGTCCAGCCAGACCTCCCAGCCCAGCCCCCAGGCGCCCAGGGCGGGGGACTCCCAGTTGTCCTCCACGAACCGGACGTCGTGGCGGCGGAAGTCGATGCCCAGGGCCCGCAGGCTCTCCAGATAGAGCTCCTGAGGGTTGCCGGGGTCCGGCTTGAGGATCACCTGGAACTGGTGATGGAGCTGCATCCGGTTGGGGTTCTCGGCGTAGCGGCCGTCGGCGGGCCGATAGGAGGGCTCCACGTAGGCCACCCGCCAGGGCTCAGGGCCCAGCACCCGCAACACAGTGGCCGGGTTCATCGTCCCGGCCCCCACCTTCTCGCTGTAGGGCTGCCAGATCAGGCAGCCCTGCTCCGCCCAGAACTCCTGCAGTCGGAGGATGATCTCCTGGAACGAGAGCGAACGTCGAGGCGCCATCCTGCCTCCTCTCCCGGGAATAAAAGGCGATGGGCGCGCGGGGGCACCCACCGCCTCATTATCGCATAGCGCCGGCGGCGAGGGGAGGGGGCTACGCCGTCCCGAACTCCCGCCGCAGCTGCTCCGCGGCCTGGCGGATGGACCGGAGCTTGCGGAAGGCCACCTCCGGGGTGGCCACCGGGCGCTCGGCGAAGGTCCCGAAGCCGCAGTCCGGGTTCAGGAAGATCTGCGAGGGTTCGAAGTAGTTCAGGGCCTCCTTCACCCGGGCGACGATGAACTCAGGGGGCTCGATCTCGGCGGTGCGCGGGTTGACCACCCCCAGGCCCAGCTCCCGCTTCTGCCGGCACTCCCGGAAGACCTCCAGGTCGCCGGCCCGCGGGGTGGCGAACTCCAGCACCCACTGCTGCACCCGCATGGCCTCCAGGGTGCCCAGGAGCGGCCGGTAATCCCCGGTGAGCAGCGCCTCCTCCCGCGTGGTCCAGTTCCCCCGGCAGATGTGGACGCCGATGCGCACCCCTTCCACGCCCAGCACCACCCGGTTGATCAGCTGGGCGGCCCACGCCAGCTCCAGCTGGGGGTCCTCCCCCGCGGCCGAGAGGGAAGCGCACATGAAAGTGCGGCTGTGGACCGGCGGCTGGAACACCACCTCGGTCAACACCGGCTCGTCCAGCTGGATGAAAGCCGCTCCCGCGTCCCGCAAGCGCAGGATCTCCTCCCGCAGGATGGCCACCACGTCCTGGGCCAGATCCTCCCGGGTGGGGTAGACGCGGTCGGAGAGGCCCTGCACCCACATGGTGCGGGTGAGCAGGTAGGGGCCCGGGAGGGGGATCTTGATCGGCCGGTCGGTGTGCCGACGCAGGAACTCCAGCTCGTCCAGAGCCAGGGGCATCTTCAGGCGGATCTTGTCCACCGCCACCGGGGTCTTGATCGCGTAGGCCGGGACGTCCAGCTGGCGGAGGATCTGCTCGAAGTAGGATTTGTCCTCCGCGTAGTCATACATCTCGGCCACGCTCATCATGCGGACCCCTTCCAGCTTCTCGACGACGAAGGAGTAGAAGTTGTCGCGGCGCTGTTCGCCGTCGCTGACGATCTCCACGCCCGCCTCCTCCTGGGCCCGCAGGGCCTCCAGGACGGCGCGGTCGGCGATCTCCTGAAATTCCGAATACGAGAGCTGGCCGGCGTGGCGCTTGCGCAAGGCCTCCAGCAGCCATGGCGGCCGCGGCCAGCTGCCCACCACCGTCACCGGAAAGAGCGGCAATCCGTTGCGCGCCATCGTTCCCTCCTGAACTTGGATATGGATCGAGGTGCGGAAACCCCGGCTGTCTCCCTCAGCAGGGCATCCCGCCGCGGGACCCTGAAGCGCTCTCCTCCGTTTCGGGGGAATACCGGAACCACCAGCCCGAGACGGTGGCGATCTCCGTGCGCAGGGCCACCGGGCGGGTGAAGGTGTTGCCGACGGGGGAGGTGGCCACCGTTTCCTCCCACAGGGCCTGTAGCGTCTCCTCATCGGCGTCCGCGTCCACGTAAGCCTTGGCGATGACCTCTCCGTAGCCGGGGTGGCCCTCCCCTTCGAAGCCCAGGAAGCGGAGCAGGTTCTCGATGCGTCCCTCCAGGGCCACCTCCAGGTTCCGGACGGCGATGCCGCGGCGGGTGGCGTGGAAGACGAAGCCCAGGCCCAGGCAGGCCCCCAGCGCTCCCAGAGCATACTCCAGGGCGCTCAGGCCCGCCTCTCGCCCCGAGCGATCCACCGACTCATCCACCGTGAAGGATTGGTTGCGGATGTAGACCCGGCCCCGCAGGCCCTCCTCCCACCGGAAGCGGGCCCAGCGCCGGGGCTGGACCGCCTCCGGGCGAGCCCGGACTTCTTCCAGCATCTGTTGCAGAGCCTCCAGATCGACGCCGTTTAGCGAAGCGCTCATCCCGGGTGCCTCCTCTTGAATCGGATCGTCCGCTTCAAGCGGCCGTCGCCCGACGGAGCTCGGGCCGCAGGGTCACCGGGCGGGCCAGCGTGTTGCCCACCGGCGAGGTGACCACCGTCTCCTCCCAGATCGCCCGGAGGGTCTCTTCGTCGGCGTCGGCGTCCACATAGGCTTTGACGATGATCTCGCGGTAGCCCGGGTGCCCTTCCTGGCTCAGCCCCAGGAAGGTGAGGATGTTATCGATCTCCCCCTCCAGGGCGATCTCCAGGTTGCGGAGAGGGATCCCACGTTTGGTGGCGTTGAGGACGAAGCCGACGGTGAGGCAAGCCCCAAGGGCCCCCAGCACATATTCCACCGCGTTGGGGGCCTCGTCCTGGCCCACCAAATCGGCGGGTTCGTCCACCACAAAGGAGTGGTTCCGGATGTAGGCCCGTCCCTTGAACCCTCCCAACCAGCGCACCCGCGCCGTCCAGCGGTTCAGGGAGCGGGCGGCCTCCGGATCTGCCTGCACCTGCGCGCTCAGCTGCTGCAGCTGCTCCACATCCAGGCCGTTCAGCACCAGTCCCATGGGAAACCTCCTCAAAAGGGTGTGAATGGGTGTTCCCGGAGAACGGATCCAATGCGTGGATGGGGAGAAGCGGGAGCAGGAAGGGGAAAAGCCGGCCGGTCCGGGGATCTGCGGGATCAACCCCCTCCTGACCCCCGCGGCGGACACCTGCAGTTCGAAGGGAGAACCCGAAGCGGATCGATCCCTGACATGCCCGGTCCCTCCGAGATCGGCGCGCTCCGGCCGGCGATGTGTTTTCATGATACACGCAGGAGCCCTCTACCTGTCAACTCGGGCCCAGCCGGCATCGCTTCTCTCCATCCGCCGATCGACCGGCTTAAGCCTTGCATTCGGGGCTGCACGATCCCGCGTGGGCCTGTATCTCCATCTGCGAGCGCCGCCCCACGGACAGGAAGGCCCATGGGTTTCCTCATCCCGGATCTCTATCCGCTATAATCCACTTAGGCGAATGGGAACCGCGGAAGGAGCTCGGTCTTCTTGAACCGGAGGTGGGGATGGGGATCCGGCTGGATCTGTTGCATCGGGTGACGGATGAGGAGCTGTGGGAGCTTTCGGAGCGCAACCCGGGCTATCAATTCGAGCGCACCGCGGACGGGAGGCTGATCGTGACCCCCACCGGCGGCGAGAGCGGACGACGCAGCGGGGAGGTGTTCTACCAGCTGGAGCACTGGAACCGTCGGACCCGCTTGGGGGTGGCTTTTGATTCCTCCACGGGTTTTCGGCTTCCGGATGGGTCCTTGCTTTCTCCGGACGCCTCGTGGGTGCGGCGGGAGCGGTGGGAGGCCCTCAGTCGGGAGGAGCGGGAGGGGTTTGTCCCCCTTTGTCCCGATGCTGTGTTTGAGGTGCGGTCGGCTTCCCAGAGCCTGGGGGAGTTGCGGGAGAAGATGGAGGCTTATCGGGCCAACGGTGCCCGCCTCGGCGTGCTGATCGACCCCTACCGGCGCGCGGTGGAGATCTACCGCCCCGGCGCCCCGGTGGAGCGATACGAAGGGGTTGAGCGGGTGTCCCTGGATCCCGAGCTCCCCGGTTTCATCCTGGAGCTGGAGCCGATCTTCGAGTGAGGAGGTGGGGATGGGGATCCGGCTGGATCTGCTGCATCGGGTGACGGATGAGGAGCTGTGGGAGCTTTCGGAGCGCAACCCGGGCTATCAATTCGAGCGCACCGCGGACGGGAGGCTGATTGTGACCCCCACCGGCGGCGAGAGCGGACGACGTAGCCTGCAGATAGCCTATCAACTGGAACGCTGGAACCGTCGGACCCGTTTGGGGGTGGCTTTTGATTCCTCCACGGGTTTTCGGCTTCCGGACGGGTCCTTGCTTTCTCCGGACGCCTCGTGGGTGCGGCGGGAGCGGTGGGAGGCCCTCAGTCGGGAGGAGCGGGAGGGGTTTGTCCCCCTTTGTCCCGATGCTGTGTTTGAGGTGCGGTCGGCTTCCCAGAGCCTGGGGGAGTTGCGGGAGAAGATGGAGGCTTATCGGGCCAACGGCGCCCGCCTCGGTGTGCTGATCGATCCCTACCGGCAAGCCGTGGAGATCTACCGTCCCGGCGCCCCGGTGGAGCGATACGAAGGGGCTGAGCGGGTGTCCCTGGATCCCGAGCTCCCCGGCTTCACCCTGGAGCTGGAGCCGATCTTCGAGTGAGCCGGGCTTCTTCGTTTGGGTCCGAAGGCGAAGCAGGGCGCCGGTCTCCCCGACGATCTCTTACCCGAGGTGGAGAAGTCGACTGAGGAGGACACGGGGCACCAGCCTGCCCCGGAGTCGGAGCCATCGCGCCCTCCACCCCCGGCTTCGAGGAAGATCAGCCAGGGTGCGCACCCGCAGGGCCCGGCGGACCGCTCCGGGGGTCCAGCCCGGAGGGAGGGGCGCGTGCACCGTCACCGTCCGCCCGGGGGGCAGATCGAAGAAGTTGTCGCTGAAGACGATGTCGGCTCCCGGGAGCATGAGCGTGACGAAGCGGGCCAGGGCGCGGGCGCGCAGGGTGATCCTCATGGTTTCTCCTTGAGCCTCCACTTCCACCATCAGGCCGGGATCCGGCAGGCGCAGGTCCTTCTCAGGGGCGAAGAGGGCCACACGCAGATCCTGCCGCGTTCCTTCCTCCCACCGCTCCGCCACGAAGGCCAGCGCCCGCCGATGGCGGCGCCGCCATGCCCCGACCTCCACCACGCGGATGAGGGTCCCTTGCAGCGGGGGCGCTTCCGCAACTTCTTCCCCTCGCTCGAGCACCTGCCCCTCGAAGGTCTCCAGGGACCAGCGGATGGTCCCCCGCCAGGGATGAGGGGTGTCGTTTAAGAGAAAGATCTCCACATGGTCCTCCTGCGCGTCCAGGGAGAGGGCGATAGGGGCAAAGAAGCGGCGGGCCGCGTAATGGAGGGCTTTCCATCGGCCGTAGACATCCAGGCTCGACCAGGAGATGGCGGGCCAGGTGTCGTTGAGCTGCCAGTAGAGGGCCCCGCCGCACCGGTTGCGGTGGCGCCGCCAGTATTCCACGGCCTGCCGCACGGCCTCCGCCTGGGCGATCTGGGTGAGCCAGGCCAGATCCTCCAGGTCCTTCGGGATCGGGAACCGCTCCGTGAGGTAATACAGGAGCCGCTGCATCCCGCCTGGGTCCCGCTGGCGGCGGCGGAGGGCAGGCGCGCGGAGGGTGGGATGCGGGGACAGTCCAAAGGCGGCGAGGGTTCCCGAGGTCGGCAGCGACTGCAGGCCGAACTCGCTCACGAACCGGGGGATGCGGGCCCGATAGGCGGCGGTGGGGGCCAGGCCGTGCCAGACCCGCCAGAGGTGGGCGTCGCCCCGTCGGTCGCCGTTGACTTCCCGGCGGAAAGCTCCGGAGGAGGGGGAGCCGGGCCAGTAAGGCCGGTCGGGGTCCTCGGCCCGGACCCATTCGGGGAGCGTGTGGTAGAAGAAGCGCTCGTGGGCGGCAGCCAGGCAGGCCAGCTCCGCTCCCCGCCTCCAACCCTGCCAGCGCCACAACGGCCATAGCATCTCGATCTCGTTGTTGCCGCACCAGAGGGCGAGGGAAGGGTGATGCCGCAGGCGGCGGACGTTCTCGCTCACCTCCGCCCGCACCTCCTCTAAAAATTCCGGCTCGTCGAGGGGATAGAGCATGCAGGCGAAGGGGAAATCCTGCCAGACCAGGATCCCACAGCGATCGCACAGGGCATAGAAGCGGTCATCCCCGTAGCCCCCGCCGCCCCAAACCCGCAGCACGTTCATCCCCGCAGCGGCCGCGCTCCGAACCAGCCGATCCAGATCCTCCTCCGGCACGAAAGGGCTTCGGGCGTCGAGCGGGACGACGTTCGCGCCTTTGGCGAAGAGGGGGACGCCGTTGACGACGAAGACGAAGGATTCGCCCCACGCATCTTTCTCCCGCTGAAGCGCCAGCGTCCGCAGCCCCAAGACCTCCCGCCTCCGGTCCAGAAGGCGATCCCCGGATCGCAGCTCCGTCTCTACGACGTAGAGAGGCTGCTCCCCCAGCCCGTTGGGCCACCAGCGATGGGGGCGCAAGACGGGCAGCTCCGCCGTGAAGGCCTCCTCCTCCACGGGAAGCTCCCATCGGGTGACGTTGCCTTCCGGATCCATCAGGGTGATCCGCATGGAGAGGGGAAGATCCCGCCAGCGTTCCACCCGTGCTTGAAGCGCCAGGGTCACCCGCTCCCCGTGATGGTGCTGGCGGATGTGCAGATCGGCGATGCGGGCGATCGAGAACCCCTCCAGGGCCACGGGGCGCCAGATCCCCATCGGGGGGAGCTCCGGCCCCCAATCCCAGCCGAAGTGGCTGGGTGCCTTGCGCAGGTGGGCGACCCCGGGGTGTCCGAGGCCGGGGAGGGGGCGGCGGCGGTGCTGCGCCCGGACGAAGGCGAGGGGCGAGCGCAGGCGGATGAGGAGGACGTTGACGCCGGGACGGAGCAGGGGCTTCACCGCCCAGCGATACGAGCGGAACATGTTGCGGGCCTCGCCCAGGCGTTCCCCGTTGAGGAAGACCTCCGCCACGGTGTCCAGCCCTCCACACACCAGCTCCACCCGCTCCGCGGCGGCGAGGGCAAAGTCAGACTGGAAGGCGCAGCGGTATTCCCAATCCTTCTCCGCAACCCAGGCGGCGTGGCGCAGACCATCTCCGAGGAAAGGGTCCGGGATCCGGCCGAGGGCAAGCAGATCCAGGTGGACGCTGCCGGGCACCCGCGCCGGCAGCCATTCCGTCCCGTCCGCGGATCGGAACCACCAGGGCCCGGAGAGGATCTGACGGTGCATCGCTTCCCGTTGCCTTCCGAATCATCGAGGGTGAGGGGAGGGGGAAGGAGGATTCCGATCCCAGGCGCTCCCGGAAGATGGCGGAAGGGCCCCTGGATCTTCCGGCCCCTCCAGCTCCTGCAGGATGCGCTCCCGCTGCGCGTTCCTTCCTCTGCCACCGGAAGGACGGAGCGGGGGGCAAGGATGCGTCTCGATGTCCATCATACCTCCGAAGCCCGGGAGGGGCGAACGCGAAGGGTTTCCTCCCAGGCGGCGGTCAACGACCGGATGTCCGCGAAGACCAGGTCAGGCTGGATCGAGCTTTCGGCCAGCCTCTCCGGAGTGGTCGCTCCGGAGAGCACCAGGATGGTGAGGAGGCCGGCGCGCTTCCCGCCCAGGATGTCGGTGGGCAGCTGGTCGCCGATCACCGCGGTGGTCTCCGGGGCGGCTCCCATTCGCTCCATGGCGATCTGGAACATCAGGGGCTCCGGCTTCCCCACCACCACGGGGGCGACCCCTGTGGCCCGCTCCAGGAAGGCGAGGGTGGCCCCGTTGCCCGGATAAAGTCCATCCTCCCCCGGCCACACCGGGTCCGGGTTGGTCCCAATGAAGCGGGCGCCGTTCCAGATGGCCCGGGCGGCTCGAGCCAGCTTCTCATACGTGAGCCCCCAGTCCAGGCCGACCACCACGAAATCGGCGTGTTCTTCGTCGACCACCTGAAAGCCGGCCTCGGCCAGGGCGGCGCGGAGGGCCTGTTCGCCGATCACCAGCACCCGGGCGCCCGGGGAGGCGATCCGCCGGAGGTAGAGGGCGGTGGCGTCGCAGGAAGGGAGCACCTCCTCGGGGCGCACCGCCACGCCGAAGCGGGCCAGCTGCGCGACGTAATCGTCCCGGGAGCGGCTGGCGTTGTTCGTGGCCAAAATGAAGCGGATCTCGTGGCGGCGCAGGAAATCGAAGAAGTCCGTGAGGCCCTCCATCGGCCGTTTCCCGCGCCACAGCACGCCGTCCATGTCGATGATCAGATGACGGATGTGTTGCAGGCGCTCCATATCGGAATCGCTCCGGGGCAGGGTGGATCGGGACGTTTAAGTTTACAGGTTACGGATCGTCTCTCGATAGGCTTCCGGGGTGTCGATGTCCATCACCCAGGAAGAATCGGGCACCGGGACCACGGCCACGGCCTCCGGAAAGGCGCGCACGAGGGCTCGTCCCCCCTGCTCGCCTTGTAGTGTCATCAGGGCCGGGAACAGGGGGCGGGCGAACAGGGCCGGCGGACGGGGTTCTCCCTCCAGCATGCCGACCACCATCGGCCGTCCGGTGGCGCGATGGATCTCTATGAGCCGGTTCAGCCAGCGCGGGCGCACCAGCGGTTGATCCACCTGGAGGAGGACGAAAGCCTCGAGGCTGGGGGGCAGCGCCTGCAGGCCGGCCCGGATCGAGCCGCTCATCCCTTCCTGCCAGTTCGGGTTCTCGACGATCTGGACGGGCAGCCCCTGTAAGGCTTGCCGCACGGCCTCGGCCTGCGCCCCCACCACGACGATCAGGGGATCCAGCCCGGCCCGCCGGGCGAGGGTGGTCACGTGACGGACCAGCGGGCGGCCGTGCCAGTCCGCCAGGGCTTTGGGGCCACCGAACCGCCGCCCCTCCCCGGCGGCCAGCACGATCCCAGCCACCCGGGGAGCTGCCGGTCCGACGAGGGCGACCGGGTCGCCCCCTACGAGGGCCACCACACGCTCGAAAGCAGTCTGTGGGAGCGCCGCGCACACCCTCTCGAAGGCTTCCGGATCGAAGGTGCGCCCCCGGGTGAGGATCAGGAGGCGGCGGGCCCCGGAGGGGATCCCTTTTTGCCCACCCTGCGGATGGGAGACCAGAGCCGCCAGCCATTCCGGTGTGACCGGGTCCTCCGGGTGCCCGCCGAGGTGGGCGAGGGCGAGGGCGCTGCGATGAGTGGCCGCGTCGATGGGGCGGCCGATGGCCTCCAGGCTGGCCACCACCGCCACGGCGTCGACCTCGGCGGGCAGGGCCGGCTCATGGTCCGCCGGCCACTTCAGCGCCATCCGGCGCGCGCCGTCCGCTTCGATCAGCCAGGAGGCCTCCGGCATCCGGAGGATCAACCGGTCGAGGTGCTCGGGCGGCGGCCCCTGGATCTTCCAGGGATGGGCCGGGTAGGGACCGTTCGGAGGCTCCGCGAGGGCCTCGACCCGCCGGGCTCCGAGAACCCAGCGGGGGAGCCGCCGGAAGAGGGCTCGGAGCAGCTCCGGAGAGGGTGCCTCGCTCAGCAGCAGGCCGATCCCTTCCGGGAGCACCGGCTCCACGATATGCGTGGTGGTCGTCCACACCGCTGGGGCGTCCGGTCCTCCCAGCTCGTGCAGGAGGCGCCAGGCCGTTGTGGTTTTGCCACCGGCTCCGACGAAGGCGATCACTGCGCCGGGCGCCAGCCCCAGCGCCTCGTGGAGGGCAGCCGGCGCGGCCCGGACGGTCAGGGCCTCCCTCATGCATCTCCCTCCGGAAGGGGGAAGCGGCGGCGGAGGAACTCCCAGGCGACCCGGTCGATGGCATCGCCGGGCTGCCAGCGCTCCTCCAGGTTCTCGATGCCGAACAGCGTCTCCAGGGCGCGGCGGGTGGCCTCGTCATAAACCCCGGTGATCTCGCCGGTGTAAAGGCCGACGTGGCGCAGCAGGCGCTGGATCTCCCGGGCCAGCGCGGCGTCGATGGGGATCCGGTCTTCCGGCCGGGGGGTCCCGAAGTAGAGGTGATGGAGCTCCACCAGGTCCTTCAGCTTCGCCACCGGGTCCGGGTCGTCGTCCACCCGGAGGTCCATATAGCGGTCGTTGAAGCCGCCGTAGCCGCCGCCCTCGCGGACCACCAGGATGGCGGCGGACTGGCGGCCGCGGCGGTCGCCGCCGGCGCGGTCGCCGGCGAGCAGGGCGGCGACCAGGCGATCCGCCAGTTCTCCGGTCGCTTTCACGAAGGTCTCGGCCATGGCCTCCAGGGTGCGCGCGTCCACCAGGAGGTTGCCCTGGCAACAGAACCCTTCGCCGATCCGGTGGCCGGCCCACGGGAGGCATTCGGCGCCGGTGAAGGCGGCAGCCCGGCCGGCCCGGTCCACCAGGCCGACCTGACGCTTCTCGCGCTCGGGGTCGGCGGCGAGGAGGTGGGCCAGGGTTTCTTCGGCGGAGAGCCCCTCGGCCATCCGATCCAGGCCTTCGGGGCCGAAGCGGGTGTTGGCGTAGGACTGGGTGGCGACTGCCCCGGCGCCGGCCCGGGCCCAGGGCACCACGGCGCCGGCGGCCAGGAACTTGGAGGCCACGGCCACGCCCCACTCCTGGCGGGCCGGGTCGAAGGCCACGATGGAGAAGGTGGCGCACGGGAACATCTTTGCCTCCCGGGCCTGAAGTCGTTATGGAAAAAGATGCCCTCCGGTCGGCGCAGGCCGATCGCGGGGGCTTTCACCCCGAACCTCGGATCTTCGACGGCGCAAGAGTCGCGGCGGAAGCCGCTCCTACCGACATCGATCTGGATGGCGCAAGGGTCGCGGCGAGAGCCGTTTCTACTCGGTCACCACCGGGATGATCATCGGACGGCGGCGGGTGTGGCGGTAGAGATAGTCGGCGAGGGCGTTCTGGATCCGCTGGGCGAGGGCCTGGCGGGACTTCCCCTCCCCGTTCGCCGAGCGCACGGTCTCGAGGATCAGCTCCTCGGCTCCCGCGAGCAGCTCCTCCGCCTCCCGGGCGAAGGTAAACCCGCGGGTGATCAGCTCCGGCCGCCCGATGATCCGCCCGGTGCGGGGATCCCGCCGCACGATGGCGACCACGAACCCTTCGCGGGAGAGGACCTCGCGCTCCCGCAGCACCTCCGGGCCGATATCGCCGATGAGGGCCCCGTCCACGAAGACGTAACCACCGGGCACCCGCTCGGCGATCCGCCCCTGGCCGTCCCGGAACTCGATGACCCAGCCGTTCTCCACGGTGAAGATGCGCTCGGCCGGGATCCCCAGCTCCATGGCCAGGCGGGCGTGGGCCTTCAGATGCCGGATCTCGCCGTGGATGGGGATGAAATACTGAGGCCGGACCAGGTTGATCATCAGCTTCAGCTCTTCCTGGCTGGCGTGGCCGGAGACGTGCACGGGGGCGATCGGATCATAGAGCACATCGGCTCCCCGCTGGAAGAGCCGGTTGATGGTTCGATGCACCATCTCTTCGTTGCCCGGGATCGGGTGGGCGGAGAGGATGACCGTGTCGCCCGGCACGATCTTGAGCTGGGGATGCTGGCCGGCGGCCATGCGGGCCAGCACCGAGGAGGGCTCCCCCTGGGCCCCGGTGGTGAGGATCACCACCTGAGACGGCGGATACCGATCCACCTCGTCGAGGCGGATGAGCACCCCGGGAGGGATCTCCAGATAGCCCAGCTTCTGGGCGATCTTCACGTTCTCCAGCATGCTGGTCCCGGCGAAGGCGACCTTGCGCCCGTGGCGGACCGCGGCCTGGATCACCTGCTGGAAGCGGGAGATCAGGGAGGCGAAGGTGGCCACGATGATGCGGCCCTTCGCCTGGCGGAACGCGGCGTCGAAGGCCGGGTCGATCACCCGCTCCGAAGGCGTCCAGCCGGGGCGGTCGGCGTTGGTGCTGTCGGAGAGCAGAGCCAGCACCCCCCGCTTGCTGAACTCCGCCAGGGTGGCGAAATCCGTCGGCTTGCCGTCCACCGGCGTCTGGTCGAACTTGAAATCCCCGGTGTGGACGATCAGGCCCGCCGGGGTGGTGATCCCCAGCCCCACGCCGTCCGGGATGCTGTGGCAGACCCGGAACAGCTCCACGGTGAAGGGCCCGATGGTCAGCCGGTCCCCGGCCTGCACCGTGTGCAGGGTGACCCCCTCTGTGACCTTCGCCTGCTTGAGCTTGACCTCGATCAGCCCCCGGGTCAGGGGCGTGGCGTAGACCGGCGCCGGGATCTCCCGGATCAGGAACGGGAGGGCCCCAATGTGGTCCTCATGGCCATGGGTGACCACGATGGCCCGCACCCATGCCTTCTTGTCCCGTAAATACTGCCAGTCGGGGATGATGAAATCCACCCCCAGCATGTCGTTCTCCGGGAACATGATCCCGGCGTCGATGATCAGGATGTTGCGGCCATATTCGATCGCCATCATGTTCTTGCCGATCTCCCCCAACCCTCCCAGGGGCACAATCCGTAACACCTGAGCCATTGTGCAATTCGCCTCCTGCGTAGAACAGTTCAGATTTCGCTCTCCTTGCAATGTTACACCGCCTGCTTATCCCATGCAGCGGGCATCTCAACGCCCGCGTAGATCCTTCCTGAAACGAAAAGGCCGCCAGCGCCCCCTCGGGCATCCGGCGGCCCCATCCCGAATCGCCTGTGAGCAGGTCTTTCGCTTCCTTCATCATTCCTTATTGTAGGAGATCTTTTGCGATCCGTCAACTCCGCTCGCCTCCGGGGTGTGTCCCAAAATCGTAGGACAACTGCTCGCAGTTGTCCTACGAGGCGGCCAGGCCCAACAAAAGCGGTCCTTCCCCTTGGCGGGGGACGGTGTTTTGTGTTATAAACAAGGCTCGGTTTCTCAACCATACCAATGGCCGTTGAGGTGTCCTCGGCCTGGGCGGCGAAGGGGGAGGCGCAGGATCACCGGATGTCTACCCGGAAGAAGCGAAACCCCTGGCATCGGAGGGACGGATGATCCCGAATCGCACGCGGGCCCGATTGCGCGACGGAGCGGCGACCGTCGGCGCCTGGCTGGGCCTGGGCAGCCCCTACGCGGCGGCCCTGATGGCCCGCCTGGGCTTCGACTGGCTGGTGGTGGACACGGAGCACAGCCCCTTCAGCTACGACGCCATGGCCCAAAGCGTGATGGCCATCCTCCCCACCGGCACCACCCCTCTGGTCCGGGTGCCGTGGAACGACCCCACATGGATCAAGCTGGCCCTGGACACCGGAGCGCTGGGGATCGTGGTGCCGATGGTGATGAACGGCGAGGAAGCCCGGCGGGCCGCGGAGGCCGCCCGCTTCCCACCCCGGGGGATCCGCTCGGTCGGGGCCTGGCTGGGGCCCCGCCTGCACGGTGCGGACTACCTGCAGGCCATCGACGACGAGGTCCTGGTGGTGGTCCAGATCGAACACATCCGGGCAGTGGAGCGGGCCGACGAGATCTGCGGAGCGGAGGGGGTGGACGTGGTGTTCATCGGCCCCAATGATCTGGCCTCCTCGATGGGTCTACGAGGGACAGACTTCCGGGAGAACCCAGCCTGGGAGGAAGCCGTCCAGACGGTTCTGCGGGCTGCCCAGCGGGCCGGCCGGCCGGCGGGGATGATGTGCATGTCTGTTGAGGAAGCCGTGCACCGGCGGGCCCAGGGCTTCCGGTTCCTCGCCGTGGCCTCCGACGCCCGCTACATCGAACAGATGGCCGGGGAGATCCTGCGACGGTGGAACAGCTCCCTTCCATAAGACGATCTGCGAATGATTTGTGTGGAACCTCAAAGAAAGAGGCCCGGCCGCGCGGCCGGGCCTCTGCGCTCTGGGGAGGGAGGACTCGAACCTCCACCCTCGGCTCCAAAGGCCGGTGTCCTGCCCCTTAGACGACTCCCCACCGCTTTCTCATTATAGCGCGGCGTCGTCCTCGGGGCCAGCGCCAGCCCCCCTTCACGGCTGGTGCGGGTTGAAGGTCCGGATGAAGGCGATGATGTCCGCCAGATCCTGATCCGTCAGGGCCGGGTTGCCCCCCTTCGGCGGCATATCCACCCCCGTCGTGTTCGCCGGATCCGTCGCCGGCCGCCCCTTCTTGATAAACTCCACAAGCTGAACGTCCGTCTGCTGCCGCACGAAGGCGCTGGTCGTCAGATCCTTCCCCAGCCCCGGCAGCCCCTTGGCGTCCGGCCCGTGGCACGAAGCGCACGTGCCCAAAAACAGCTCCTTCCCTTTCTCCGCATCCCCCTTCAGGGCCACCGCCGCCGGCGCCGCCTCCCCGCCGCCCGATGGGCGCGACGCGGGCGCTCCACCCCCGCACGCGCTGCCCGCCATCAGGATCCCGAGAAGCGCCAGCGTCCCGAGCCGCCGTCGATCCATGGCCATGGCCTCCTCATCAGGGATTCATTTCCTTCACCGTCACGGTGACCGATTTCTCCCCGCTCTTCTCAAAGCGAAGCGTCAGCGTGAAGGTGTCCCCGACCTTCAGATCGCGCCGGAGCCCGATGAGCATGACGTGAAGGCCCCGGGGGCGGAACTCCACCTGACCCCGGGCCGGGATCTCCACCCGGGGGACCGGAACCATCTTCGCCATATCTCCTTCCATCCGGGTCTCGTGGAGCTCCACCGTCTCCGCCACGTCCGTGGCCGCCCCGATCAGGGCATCCGGTTGATCCCCCTCGTTGCGGACCACGAAATACACCGCGCTGGTGGCCGCCCCGCCGTGACCCCCATGGCCCTCCCCCATGGACATCCCCCCGCTCATCGCCGGGCGAGCCCACGGATCCACAATCCGAATCTGGGGGCCAGAGGCCCCCGGCACCCCACACGCGACCAGCGCCAGC
>Ga0079997_118951_pt1 | contig 28987 bp, 27 predicted proteins | sample PerSpoCPS_CMetaG_FD_69200 | JGI IMG/M metagenome (GOLD analysis project Ga0079997, IMG submission 69200) | Archaeal communities from Yellowstone National Park, Wyoming, USA - Perpetual Spouter C (PS_C) MetaG (SPADES assembly) (version 2) | ecosystem: Environmental > Aquatic > Thermal springs >... | reverse complement strand
TGCCCTTCCTCTGTCTTCCGGGAGAGCTTAGGGCGTTCGCTCTCCTCGGGGCGCCCCTTCTGCCCCTCCCATCCGGGGCTCCCCTGCTGCCCCGGCATCCTGGGGCTACGGGCGGGCGCCAATTCCCGCCGTCCCTCCTCGGAAGAGGGAGGATGGGTTGCTCTACCCATCATCCCCCCAGGGGAGGCTCCCTTCGGACCGGGAGAGGTCCAGGAGCACCACCTCCCTCATCCGGGAGGCCACGACGCGGCGGTGCCGCGCCGGCTTTCGTCGGTGCTCCCAATTCCTCTCCCAGCGCCCCCAGGGTTTTGCCCTAGGGACTGGGACACCGCAGCCGCCTATCCTGGCGGCCCGGTCTCCCATGAGGCTGTCCGTCTGGACAGCCTCGGTAGAGAAGAGAAAAACGCTCAGATATATCACTTCTGATTCGTACTCTGGTACTTATAAGTTGGTATTACCTCCCCTCCTCCTGCCCTGATGATGTTATGCGTTGCTGCAATTGCAGTTACCAACTCTTCTACGCACTTCAACTTCTTCAAGTTCACGTTTTATTATAGTTGCGCTTCTCCTGTCTCCTTGATGTTCGCGAGAAGGTCATCGAAGGGGAACGGCCCTCTCGAATCCTTGACTGTCTCTATGCCCTTCTGGAGCCCTCCGGAAGGTTGGCCGAGTAGTATCCGTGGAAGTTCACTAGGACGACAGTCCCTTACGGTCTCGACGTCAGCCTCCGGGACCTTTCCCGGATCCCTGTACGCTCTGGAGTGCATGTAAGCCGCGAGGACCACCAAAGAGAGCTGTGTCGTGAGGAAGAAAGGCGCAGCGTTCCCTATGCACCTCCTTACCAGCCCTATCGCGGACCTGAAGAAGGGGACTGTCTCCTCGAGGGCCCTGCTGAGGACGCTTCTCCCAGTCAAATCCACCTGGGCAGCGAGGCCCCTTACGGCGGACCTGAACCTCTCCACGTCGTCTATCTGCCTCTGCTTGCGATCCAAACCGACGCCGAAGGAGTACCTGATCAGGGCATTGATGTCGAGATCTTTGAACTCCGCCTGAAGAACATCACATGCATGCCTGATTATCAAGGATGCCTCAGGTATTAAGACTCCGGAGACGTAGGAGAGCATCAGCTCGACGTTGGTTATCCTCTGGCCTGCCCTGTTGGCTAAGATGAAGATCTCTGCGGCCTTCTCAAGAGGACTCTTCTCGTCGTCAAGATCAATGAAGTAAGCAGGGATCTTATAGGATGCTATCCTATCGCAAAGGCCGAGGAGCCTGTCGACGTATTCACTTGCATATTTCCTCTTCAGTGCGTTCACGTCCTCGAGGCCCAGATGGGCCCTCACCCCTTCGGAGAGGTCGAGGCCCCTCCTTCCCACTTCAAGGACGTGCTTCGCAGGGTTGAACGAGATCTGTTGCCTGGTGTACTCCATGTCGCCGACCTTAACACGCCATCCGTTCAGGAGAAGGAGGAGCGAGAGGACCCTCTGCTGGCCGTCCACTATCAGGTAGTTCTCTGAGCTCTTACCCTCTCCAACGAGGACCCTGAGGGCGAAAGGGTCCGAGTCCTCAGGATTCTTCGACCTCCAGAGCAGGAGTATCCCGACGGGGTTTCCCTTGAAGAGAGAATCCAAGAACGCCTTGATGTCAACAGAGTCCCAGACGAACCTCCTCTGGAAGGACGGGAGCCAGAGGGACCACTCGCCGGAATGGGCCTTCAACAGGAGGTCTTTGACGGGGATGAGACCGGGTTCGACCCTCATCTGCCCTCGAGGACGTTACTGGAGATATTTAGCTCCGGTAGGCCCTGAACCGAAAGGATATCAGCAATTACGAGCTCCACCCCTCAGCGCTTAAGTAACGTTCGGTTCAATGAGCAACAGGGATAATTGCTTGTAAGGATTTCGGTGACGGCACTGGCCAAGGTGATCAGGCACACGGTCTCTAGCCCGAGGAGGGAGGTGGCTGGTCTTCTCATAGGCAGGGAGAGGGGCGAGGAGTTGCTGGTGAGATATGCAGTCAAAGGACACCAGACAGGGTCGCTAGGGCACGTGGTCCTCGACGAGTTAGTGATGGCAAGGCTCACGGAGCTCCTCCACTTGTCAGGGGCCGGCCTCTACATCGTCGGCTGGTACCACTCCCACCCGGGCATCGGGGTCTTCATGTCGGCGATAGACTACGCGACGCAGCTGAACTACCAGCGCCTTTACCCGAAGTCGGTGGCGCTCGTGATCGATCCCGTCGAGATCATCAAATCCAAGGTCCTGACGCCCGGCTCGATGAAGTTCTTCAGGGTGGAGGAGGACGGGGCAGTGGTGGAGCTGAAGGCGGTGATCGACGGTCCTGTCAGGGTTCCGAAGGTCGTCCAGGTTCCCACCTCATCCGGTGAGTTGCTCCAAGAGGAATGGGGCCCTTTCGCAGAAGGGATCGACGAAGGTCAAACGGCGTCAGCTCGCCGCAAGGCTAGTGTGGTTGAAGACCCGATGAGCGGCAAAAGGAGGCGCGTGATCATCAAGAGGGACCGGCCGAAGGGTAGATGAGGATTGCAGATTCCTCGGCTGGTTCAAGACAAACGTGGCATTCGCCGATGTCCTTGTGGCAAGGCTCGTCGGGAAGAGGCCGACAAACCCATCAGCTGAAAGCTGATGCAACATGAAGTGCGGTAGCGATAGGGACAGGAGGAAGGCCCGAAAGGCCTCCCTCCCGAAGCCCGCAGGGACACAGCCTGACCCCTGTCCTCGCCGTTCACCGTCGGGAGCGAAGGGCCCGAGAGACCAAAAACAGGTCGCATACTTCCGGGGTTAATTGTGGATAGTTGAGATCATCCGAGACTTTAAGTAATGGTTTTCCTATTAAGAACTAAGCAGGACAGATATGCTTAGGGTTGTGGTGATCGCAGGGATCATCGTCCTTCTCCTTTTCCTCAGCTTGACGCTTACATACGGAGACATCGGCGAACTCGAAGTAGTGGACATTTATGCCCTCTCCCAAGAATACTATACGGAGAGAACCGTTTCCAACATTCTAGGTGTGACCGTTACTATAGAGCTTACCGCTCCGAAGCTTGTGATCCATGGAGAGAACCATACCTTCACATATAAATTACTGGTAGGCGATGCACCTTCTGGTTGGCTCCTCAATATAACCAAAGTGGTTTTTGAAGGATATCCGTGGTGTTTCCGTTTCAGCCATGAAACCACCCAAGGATTAAATGCACTAAAAGGTGGCGAATCCCTTGAAGGACGGTTCACGGTCAAGGCGGAAGCCTATTATGAGCTCAGGCCCGGTTTTGTTCATAACTGTTTCCCACGTGTTGCAATTCATTACATTGTTACCTTCGGATCGCATCGGAAGGAAGGCAGTATAAGGGTTGGCCCGTATCTTCGCATTAAAACAAAGGAGTTACCACTTGAATTACGGTATAATTTGTCTTTAACTAGAGATAAATCTAGTTTCGTCCGTCTTAGTGGGCTAATAAAGATTAGGAACATTCAAAGTTGGGATATAATCCTTAAGTCCTACGCGCCTTGTAGGAGCAACGAAGTATATCCTGAGAGCGTCCTTTACGTTGCCTGTGGACCATACAAATACCCATCTGCCACAATTAAGTCAGGTAAGGAATACGCGATCGACATTGACGAGTCATACAGTGAACTACCACGATATATGGCTTTTGTCATCGAATATCTCTACCCTAATGGAGAGGCGCAAAACTGGCTCGTTCTCAGAATTTCTCCCAAACCTTCCAAGGAAACTTTTGCAACAATGACGCAAAAAGCTGAAAGCCCAACGACCGCCGCAACAACGGTCATAACGACAACAACCAGACCGACCGTGCCCCCTGGTGGTGTTCCGATCGGACCGGGGACGCCAACCTACACGAATATGTTTTTCGGAGTTCTCATGCTGATGGTACCTATCGCGTTAGTAACAATAGCAGGAGTGGCCATCGCGGCATATTCGGCCCGCAAATCGCGCGCAATTCGAAGCAGACCCAAAGCGGAAGAAACGGCGCAAGGCCCCTCCGAGCCGACTGCTCAGTCCCCTACTCAAGAGAGCACGCAAAAGACCGAGCCCTCGCCTCCCACAAGTCAAGAAGAGACTCAGAGCCAGACAGCTCCTCCAAGTCGTGCTGAGCAAGTGGAGCTACCCCAACCCAAACTACGGACTCCGCCTTGGCTTCATGAAAGGAGCTCGGCCATAATTTCCAAGCTAGCCTCCGCTAAGGCCCGTATAGAGCTTGGGGACTTGAACGATGCGATACTGGAGATACATAAGGCCGTCAACGCCACAATAAGCCTGATACTGGAGGCTGAGGGGCTGAGCGCGAAGATCCCCGACGGAAAGGAGCTGAAGATGACCGAGAAGGTCAGGTTACTTGCAGAGCATGGATGGGTCGACCGGAGGTTCTCCCGCTATTTCATCCGCCTTCAGGATTTGCGGAACAGGATAGAACACGATCCCGAAAGGATTCATGCGCCTCAGACGACGGCCTCAGAGGTGCAGGAGCTTTTCAGGTTCCACGAGAACTTCGTCAGGACCTCGCTCAGGGCGCTCAAAGAGCTGGCTAAGGAGGGTTGAGAAAACAAGAATTACCAGAACACAGCAACGTTCAGATGATATGAGGTACTGGTCGCTCATCCTGTTGGTGTTGGTTGCCGGATTGATCGCCGTAACAGGCTATGCGTTGGTCCAGTCCCTACAAACGCCTCAGCAGACCATTGGGAAGGCAGTCCAACAGACAGCAGAGAGGATATTGGTGCTGAACATATCCGTGGACGGCGTTGAATTCCCACCAGGCTCGACAATGCACCTCAAAGCCACCATCAGGAACGCGGGAACGGAAGAGGTCCTGCTGGAATACTTTGCAGGCCAACTGTTCGAGGTCATAATAAGGGACGAGTCCGGAACGATCGTTTACGTTCACAGCGACAGGGGATTCCAGAGATATCTTATGATAGCACCGCTACACCTCAGGCTTGCGCCGGGAGAGAGTCACACGGAAACCATGGAGGTTCCGCTGGTTTACAGCAGGGGAGCTGAGAAGGGAAAGCCGCTACCTCCCGGAAACTACACGCTGACGGTTTACCTGACGGCGGCGGTGCAGGGTCATCCATCTATGACAATCGACGGCGTGAAGGCCTACACGACCGCATCGATCAGAATCGCAGTAAGGTCTAGACAATAGCTCCTGAACCTTCCTGCCAAAGGGCTGGCGGACTCCAATAAAAAAGCAGGTTGTTTGAGGACGGCTCAGGCTTCAGGCGGTAGCTTCCTCTCCGGCAGGCTTCTCTACAGGAGCGGCCTCCGGTTTCGGAGCCGCCGGCTTCTTTACGGCCTTCTTTGCGGGCTTCTTCGCCTTGGTCTTAGCCCGTGCCTTCTTCGCCTTGGCCTTCTTCGCAGGCATCACCGCTCAGTTATACTGAAGATCGCTTCAATATAGGATCTCCTCGGATCAATATCTCTATCGCATGAGGGCCATAAAGCCTTTTTAGAGCAGGCGGGTGCCGAGCGAGACGAAGCATGGGGTCGAGTACACGGTCACCCTCAGCGACGACGGGACGTGGAGCTGCACATGCCCCCACTACACCTACAGGCACACCGTCTGCAAACACATACTGAAGGTGAGGGGGGAGCTCTCGGCACCCAAGGCTCGGCACCTAGGGCCAGCTACGTCGAGAACCCGATGGTGAGGGAAAAAGCCCTAGAGGACAGAGAGTATCAGAGGAGGATGGTTAAGAGGTCTCCACAGGCCAACACACTTGTGGTCCTACCGACGGCCTTAGGTAAGACAATCATAGCCGAGCTAGTAGCAGCGGAGTCAGATAAACTGTTAACACCCAACGTTACTAGTGGATGCTAAAATTAAAGGTAAGCATTTCTCTCTACATACGCAATATTATGTCGCTACGATATATATATAGAAGTTACCTCATTTAGTTGTAGCGTTGAGAAAGCTCCACAATGAACTGATATTCGCAGTTTCAACGGTACTGATTTTCTTCTTATTATTTGTTAACGTGCTTTCATCGACTGATGCTCTGTTCACGAGGTGGCACGCGGGATACTTTTATGCTGGTACAGAGATCATGGCTCCATGGGGTGTAAATGGTAAAATCTATACTATAAACCCCCAAGTTCCGGCATTGACAACAATGTTTCAGTGGGTCACAGTAATTTTATCATATACCTATGGTTATTGGCTGCAGGTGGGTTACGATAAGACCAATAGTCTGTTTCACCCGACCCACATCACTTACTATTGGGAATGTGTATCCCGAAGAGGCTCCTACACTCATCAACATTTTTCAGGTAATCCTGGCCCTGCGGCAGGTAGCTGGCACTCATATACAATCGTCTACGCTCAGTCCTCTCAATTCCCAGAACGATGGATACTGAGAGTAGATTCCGGTACCCCTCAGACAACCTGCGACGTATTTCCATATATCCCGGTGGATCTACAAGCTTTTGTAGAAACAACAGACTCAAGAATAAGAATAGATGGGTCCCATTTCAAAGATTTGACCAGATATGCCGGGCGGAGCTGGCCGTATTGGGATAGACATATTGCTTACGCAGACAACCCTTACTCCGTTCAGCCTATACGGAGAGCTGACTGTGCAGATAACTGCGAATTTACGGCGGCTGGTGGTGGATAGAAGTGGGGAGGATTTTATTGCTTCTAATAATGATATTTTATTTGTCAGCCTTAGTATTTGGATTTCATTACCTCCAGCAGGTGAACGATATGAAGGGGAAGGAGGAGGTGGCTGCTGTTCCCCCACTCTATGAGGCGTTCATGCTTCAGGCAAGAGAGGTTTCCCTAGAGGAATTGAGGGATATCATGAAGTCTCATGGTTACAATATGCTGATTCCGCATCACATCCCTGATGGAATAAAGCTCAGTGCTGTTTACTACAAGTGCTGTCCCTTGGTTGTTATAATCACATACAGTGACAGGGGTGTGAAAGACTACAGGTTTGCGAATATAACAATTGAGATTGCGCCGTTCGACCCAAAATTCGCACCGTCTGAAGAATATTTGCGGAGATTAAACAATCCTCCCAAGGAGTACGTGGTCAGAACCAGAGATTTCGTGGCAGTAGTATCTCCGGAGGCTGAGTACGGAGACCCAGAGCTGCGTAAACTCTTCGGCCCCAGTCCAATGGCCGTCGTGTGGCATAATGGTTTACAATACATCATAGGGATAAAGAGACCGCTGACTGTCGAAGATTTACACTTACTCCTCAACTCCCTTAGTTCAGCTTAACAAAAGTTTACATAAAATTGCAGTACTCTGCTGGATAGCATACATGATTAGTCTCTCGACTAGTCCCGACTAAGGCCTCAGCCAAGGATGCTATGGCCATGGAGGAAAGGAGGGGGAGAAGAGCTTGCAAAAGAGATAGAAAACGAGGATCGGGGACACAGGGCTGAGCGGGAGGAGCAGAAAAGCGTGGCCGAGGAGGGGCTATCCATAGAGCTACCACCCGCGCAGTCAGCCCCAACCTCTGATACCGTTGAGGAGATCAGGCCGATAGAGTCAGAGGAGATTGAGGACGAGGGCCCTTCGAGCAGCGAGCTCTACCATTGCAGGAAGCACCTCTACATGCTGTTGTTAAAGGCAGGGGATAGAGGGGCCACGTTCGGAGAGCTCCTGAAAGAGCTGGGCGAGGACTACAGCCCGGACGTCGTTAGGAGGAGCCTCGCGAGGCTCGTGAGGGGCGGTCTGGTGAAGAAGGTCGGCGATATGTACGTCACGGCCGCGGCCCTGAGGTCAAGGCCGGTCGCGGCGAAAGCGCAAGGAAGGATAGTGACGGTGGAGGTCGAGAAGGTATACCCGGGATTCGCCGCGGTTCTTGTGGACGACAAATTCAGGGCCAGGCTTGAGCCCTCTACTTACAACGGTCCCAGGGAGCTGATAAAGAAGGGTAGGAGGTTCAGGGCGAGGGCAACTGTAACGAAGTTGAATGGTAGAACTACACTATTAGTGCATGATGTGATAGAGGTCACGTGAACTTATGGTTTATATTCAACAGATGCGAGGACAATGACAAATGTACGGTGTGGGGAGGCTCGTATGCAGGAGGACCACTGTAGAAGAGTTGAGGATACACCTGTCGTGTGAGGGTGATGACGTAAGTTGTAATTACAAAATAGAAAGTCGACTGCTAACCGCTTCCTATTGTATACTAGAAGAAAAAAGAAGCCATGCGACATTTACGCGAAAAACAACCGATAAAATCAAATCTAGAAAGGCAAAATCATTTGAACTATATGATGGACAAAGCTGTTTATATCCACTTGAAGACCGTATATAAATTTTCGACTATACATGGCCTTCAGAACTTATTTCTTACGATTTGGGTAGCTATATCGAATGAACATCGAAAATGAGATCGAAGAACTCAAGCACAGGGTAGAGGCCCTTGAGCAGCTGGTCCGCTCAATCCTAACCAAGGTACCAGAGGTCAGGATAGAGTGCTCTGTCCCAAGGATAGTCTACGAGAGGAAATATGAGTACGTTAAGGTCTCTGAAGACGAGCTATATGGAAGGATAATCAGGCTGGCCCTGGAGGGCTTCTTCGACGAGTGGAGGAGCGCCAGCGACGTGGCGAAGGAGCTTCTGAGGAGGGGCTGGGCACCTAAGGACTTCAAGCACGTGAGGCCGGCTCTGGAGCACCTGGTCGCGCTGGAAGTATTGGAAAGGGAGAGGAAGCCTGGGAATAAGGCGAAGTGGTTCCTCAAGAAGGCGGACAAGTTTGGCGAAAGGGTGACAACTTGATGCAACCAACAGGACTACGTCTTCCGCTCAAATTTGTATTTTAAAATCAGAAACGTCATGATAAACATAAAACTTTATAAAACTTCATAAAATATTTTATTGCGCAGCTTGGTTGATATCAAGTTAACCACATAAACGCTTCCGCACTTCATACTCAAACTCAACGAAAATTAGCCTTACTCGCAATCTGTCGGGAGCAGACCAACAAGCCAGCTCTCGCCATTTCGGTTTTTATTTTCGGATCAGCCCGTCAACGGGTAGCGCGAGATCGGAAGTACCAACGCGTAAGACTCGTCGTGGTCGCATAATTATCGCACCCATCACCAAAATTTAAAAGTTGGCTGTCAGAATAGGTGCTTTGGCCACGATACCCGTCATTGGATGCCGTACTGGACTCTTTCTCCAATTTACGATCCCAGGTACCCTCCTCTCGAGAAGCTCTTTTCTGTCACTCTCTTCGCAACAGGCCTAAGCTTGGAATGACTTACTTCTATACATACTATGAGAGTTTCAGTAACAGGAACAACAGAAGAGTTAGTAACTGCAATTGTAGCAACACATAACGTCGTTAGGGCTGGAGGAGAAGAGGTAATACCAACTTGACAGTACCCTAAGTTCAAAGAGATAGTGATACTGTTGACCGAGAATCTGGATTTGCTGTTCTTCGATCTGATAGATCGGCACCGGTCCTGCTACGTCTGTGAATCTGACGCCTTATACGAGTGCACGAGGTGCGACAGGGACATTTGCGACCAGCATGCGGTCTTTGCCGAGACAGAATATGGGGAGCCTTTGATCTATTGCCATGAATGTTTCGACAGGGTGATTGAGAAATGATCCGTATTAGAGCACCGGATTCACTACCGCCTTTCATCAGAATAGTTAAGGATCAGCTATGTCCCTTCTGTGGTTCAAAGTTTCCGAACAGGCCTAAAGTCCACGACGAGAAGGGTTGGTGGTGGAGATGCTACACGGAAGATTGTCCAGTTGGGTATTATCAGCCTGAGCATATGTTGGTTGGGTTGCGAGGTTCAGGTGAGACCATCAGTTACGAAGAGCTGTTGAGGCGTTTTGAGAGGTGAAAAGGAATGGTCGGGTTGAGGGCCTGTCCCTGTTTCCGCCTTTCAGAACATGAAGAGTTCATGGAGTTAGTAGCCAACAGGCCTTGGGACGCGTGGCACGTGTTGAATGACGGAAAAAGATTTATCATCAACTACGAAAAGGACGGCTTCTACAATTATTTGAAGCATCTGCTCCACAGCCCCAAGTGCAGGCAGTTGATAGGCCTTGACTACAACACGGTTCTCGTATGGTTCTCTCGGTTGGAGAGGGCAAGACAGCACTTTTCAGCATGTTGGTGCCGACCAGCAAGGGAGACGATGGAGCATGAGCCAGAACTCCAACTACACAACAAAGGGGACAATTGAGGCAAGGACGGTAGTCATGTTGAAGGCGAAAGCTTTGGAGGTCTCCGATGCGGAGTTAGAACGGTTTGAGGAGAGGTTGGAGAAGTTGATGCAGGAGATGGAGAGAGCCACAGAAGAGATCAGTAATGAGATAAGGAAGACGAAGCTGATGATAATCATCGGATTCACGCTATTTATAACCATTCAGATACTTTTAAGGTGGATAAGGTTTTGACGGTCAGAGTTATTCTCCACAGTATTCCAAGGCGAACCCGGCGAAGTACGTTTGATGGTTGGCGACTTGAAAAGGGTGGAGATCAAGAGGCTCGGCAGAGCTCCCCGAGCTTGAATTTTTGGGAATCAACCCAGCTCCTTCACGCTCTCGGCTATCACCTGCTCAGCGAGCGAGAGGAGCCTCCGCAACCCTTCCTCGGAGCTCGATTCGGCGGTGTACTTGATCTGAGGCATAGTGTTAGACGGCCTTATCAGGACCCATCCGTCGTCCAAGTAGGCCTTCACGCCGTCGATGGTCAGCGTCTCCTTCGCCATGGCCGAGAGCCTCCTCGCTATCGAGTCCATCGCCTTCCACTTCAGCTCGTCGTTCGGGAGGTTGACCGAGAAGATCGTCGAGGAGTACCTCTTCGGCAGCGAGTTGATGAACTCGGAGAGGGGCAGATCCATCTTGCTCACCGCCTCGACCATCTTGGCCACAGCGAAGATCCCGTCGTCGAACCCGTGTATCTCGGAGAAGTAGAGGTGGTTGCTCTTCTCCGCTCCGATGACCGCCTTAACCTCCCTGACCTTCCTGAGCATGAAGGCCCTTCCGACGCGGCAGAGGACGGGCTCGCAGCCCTTCGACCGGATGACCTCCTCGACTACCGAGCTGCAGCTCACGTCGTATACGACCTTCCCCCTCACGTCGAGGGCCGAGACTAGCACGGCAAGCGATAGGTCTCCCTCCATCAGTCTACCCCTATCGTCGGAGAAGACGGCCCTGTCCGCGTCGCCGTCCAGAGCCGCACCGAGGTCCAACCCCATCTCCCTCACAACCCCCCTGAGCTCCTTTGTCGTCTCAGGCGTAGGCTCGGGCAGGTGCGCGGGGAACCTTCCGTCTGGGACGTCGTTCAGCGGAACCAGATCGACGCCGATCTCCTGGAGAAGCTTCTTACCGACGACCGACCCGGCACCGTTCGAGAAGTCGACCGCAACCTTCAGCCTCCGCCTCGGCCTGACGAGGCCCTTCAACCTCTCGATGTAACGTCCGGTGACGTCGAAGCGCTTGACGTTCGCCTCCCTCTCTGGAGCCTTCCTGCCACGGAGCGAGAGCGCCCTCTCCCTCAGCTCCTCCATCCCCATGCCCTGCGATATCGTCTCTCCTGTCCCGGTCACGAACTTGAAGCCGTTCCACTCAGGAGGGTTGTGGGAAGCAGTGACCTGAACGCCTCCGTCGAAGCCCCCCTCCACAACCCCAAGGTATAGGGCCGGTGTGGGGACGACGCCCGAATCGTAGACCTGAAGGCCTGAGTCCTCCAGCCCCAGGGCGAGGTACTTGACGAGTTCCGGGCCGCTGAGCCTCACGTCCCTTCCGATTATGACCTTGCCGCCTCCCACCATCGATCCGAAGGCGAGGCCCAAGACGTACGCAACCTCTCCGTTGATCTGTGAAGGGTAAACCCCCCTGACGTCGTAGGCCCTGAAGATGGCCGGGTCCACGGCGCTACCGACTAAAACCTTCGTATATCCCTCACCCGCTCACAGGACGACCCTGATCGTTGCGACCTTCGTCTTGTATTCCCGGTTGACGTCGATGAGCAGCTGGACCAGGCGCTCCGTGATCCTCGCGTTCCGGATCGGACCTCCGTAGAGAGGCCTTATGCCTTTCACCCTCTCCAGCAACCCGATCAGCTTCTGGGCAGGCCCCCTCTCGCCGCAGACGATCACGTCCAGCTCCGCGTTCAGGTTTTCGAGGAGGGCCGCAGGTGTGAACGTGAAGGCCGATACGACCTGATGGTCCTTGAGGAACTCCTGGAGGGCCTCGGCAGCGGAACCGGCGGAGGGCTCGACGTACCTCAAAGGGCCGCCGAGGTCGGACTCGAGGGGGACGACCGCGGAGACGACTACGCATCCTGCCATCAGCCTCTTCCTGACGGCCTTCGCGACCTCGTACATTCCAGGATACGGTACAGCGAAGACGACGAAATCGGCGCCCTCGACGGCCTCTTCGTTCCTCTTGCCCTCCACCGCCGCTGAACCAGTAAGCTCGGAGACCTGCCTCGCCGCCTCCCTTCCCTTCTCCTCGGACCTCGATCCGATGACGACGCGGATCCCGCTGGCGGCCAGTCTGATGGCGAGGGCCCTTCCGAGGCCCGCTGTGCCGCCGAGTATCGCGACCTTCATGACCTCCCCTCCCAGATGTGCACAGCTGCCAGCATCGAGTAAGTCGCCAGGACCGAGCTCGCAAGGGCCATGTGCACCGCCACCAGCTCCGCTCTCAACGCCGTAAGGACGACAGCTCCGCCCATCCCGATCTGGACCAGCAGAAGCGCCAGCCCCAAAACCGCGAGCTTCCTCTTCACTCCGCCGGCCCTGATCGAGGGAACCGTCACCGCGATTACCGCCAAGAGCACCACGATCGCGAAGGCCCTGTGCGTGAACTCCAGGAGCACCAGCTCGTCGCCGGGAAACGGGCAGAGGGGCCAGTCAGGACACGCAAGCCCTGCACCCCTCGCCGAGACGTAGCTTCCTATCGAGTTCATCGCGACGATCGAGACCACCGGAAGGAGCGCCCTGAGGGGACTCACGGGAGACGGAGCTCTCGCCACGAGAAAAACTCGCCACGAGAAAGCCTGAACATGAAGCCGATTTCCGACGATAGAGGTTTCGGCGCGCGCTTCCGTTCAGACGGCATACATCTAATCTCGCCACGAGAAGTATATGGAGCCCATAGACGCGGTGAAATGGTAAGTATCAGGGGGTGAAAAGGGGTGGGTTAGTAGATTGCTGTAGTGTTATCAGTACGGCCGGGTGTTTGGGGCCTTGGAAGGTGCCGGTTCATTAGATGTATCTCCCCTGCTTCCGCAGGGCCCCCAGCCCTATGGGCGGGGTTCAATACCGACCATCCCTCTCTTTTCGAGAGGGCCCGGACACCCCAAGGCTTCCCCCACCCGGCCGCTCTCTTCCGTCGTTTGTAGTTCTCTGGAACGCTTCCAGACCCTCTTCAGCAGTTTCGGAGCCTTCCACACGATTTTCTTCTGGTCCTTTTTACTTATTGGGTTAAAATGATAAAGCTTTACCGTCAGTTGAGTCACCGCAAAGAGTAGCTTGCCGTCATGTATGTACTTCGGCTTCGACCCATCCTCCTTCGACTCACCTTCTGCTCCTTCTTTCTTTTTTGGCCTCGGTTTCTTTGGTGTTGGCGAGTACCTGATCCCTGCCTTCTCCAAGACATCCGACTTCTTCGGTATATGATAGACCTCTAAGACGATTTCTGCACATAGCGCTTGGGCTATGACGTCATCGTCCGGTATCTCTACCTCCTCAAACACTCGTCTGATGCCTGGGAAGTGTCTTTCAACAGTATCGACGAACTTCCTTGCCTTTTCAATCAGTCTGTCCTCGTGTAGAGTCACTACCGGTGACTCATCCTCATCTTCGCTGAGCATCTGTTGGACTTTGTAATACAACATGTAGGAACGTCTCCACCTATTCATCGCCCTCCAGCAAATGAGGTAAGGAATGTCGACTTTCCGGTGGAACTTCGGCCATGTGAATGCTAAAGCGACCGCATCAATATAGTCGTTCTTCTTCTGTAGCAGCTCAATGAGTTTTTTGTCGTTGTCGTCGAGATCTTCGTCCCGCTTATTTCTCCTCAATCTTCTCAGCATCATCGCCTTGAATCCTGCAAGCGCCGAAGGTCTCCTTAGAATGTAGACCTCTATTCCGTGCTGAAGTAGGTCAATTAAAATCGGCACACGGCTCGGAAACAATGCATCGACAAGCACTCTGCGGACGTTGTTTGCCTTCAAGAAGTCCACTAGTTCCTCTCTCCTCACAGCAGTAAGTACTGGGTTCTCTCTTGGGACGAAGACTACTGGATCTCTCTTTCGGTGGAAGTCAATGCTGGCGCCATTAAACTGCTCCAGACCGCGTTCCCTCAGCTCTCGGTAGAAATCCAACGCCTCGTTCTTCAGAGCTTCCTCTTTTTCCTCTTTAGCCTTCTTAGTTCTCGTATTTGTGGCCTTGTTGGTGTTGGTCTTATTTGTAGCTGTCTCCCTCTTGCTCCCTTCCTTGGTCGTCTTATTCGCTTTCGCCTTTTTCGCCTTCATTGCCTCCATCATTCCTCACCTATCTTCCGGAGAAGCTTCTTCAGATCCGCCACCGTGAGCGTGACCAGGCTGGCGGCCCCGCCCACGGCAACGGGTACGAGCTCGGCGGCCAGCTCGGCGGGTATGCTCATAATCTTCGGCAGTATCGACGGAATGACCAAAGATACCACTATCGAAACGGCTATCGCTGTGAAGTCTATCAAAAGCTCGGCTATAGCTATCCCCATCTTCTTCAGCGCCTTTTTCGTCTCTACGATCTCCATCATTCCTCACCTCGTCGTCCCCGTCTCCCCGGAAGGCGTAGCAGGGGAGCATCCGGCCGCCGGTCCTTACCTTCCTCGGCCCCGAGCCGAGAGGGCCGGGGCCTCACAGGAAGGCCCTATGGCGGCCTTCCCCCAAAGGACCCCCAGAGGGGGGTCCTAAGGGGGAGCCCCCCTACTACACCCCCCTCTGGGGCGGGTCTTCGGATGACTCAACAACGAGGTTTGCGTCCCCGCACTGGTAACATACCGCTTCTACATAAATGAGTCTTCCCTCCTTCCTCAACAGCATCCAGTCTCGGCCGACTTTTTCGATAACAGCCCCCTTCAGCAGAGCCTCGTCCCAAATCACCTTCGTTTTTTCGGTCATGCTCAACACACCTCCACGACAAAAAATTTGTATTGTAGTTGCTTCAGCTCTTCCTCCGTCAGCACCTTCCCCTCTGGCAACCTTACGAGCAACTGGAAGACCAGCAAGGTATCCCCTTTCCTAAGACGTAGCTGAATCCTGTTGTATGGAACTTCAATGCCTAGCAACGTAGTCAGCAATCGGGCAGTACTTTCGTGGCCTACGGCCGAAATAAACGGTTGTGTCAGCATCACCTTAACCGTCTCGATGTCGATTTCTTTCACTTTCAGGTAGACCTCCTTGTCATCCAGCATCGAAAGGGAGAAGGCATTCGCGACGAACAGTCGTCGTTTTTGCTCACTCATCTTACCTCACCCCCTTTCCCCTCCAGGCAGGCTGGAGGTCTGGATGGACGTGGAAGACCACGCCCACCCGCCCCTGCCCTGTCCGGTCGGACAGGCACCCTTTCGGATGCCTGCCCCAAGGGCTCAGGCCCGGGGCCGGGCACGTCCAAACCTGGGTTCGACCCACGTTCCCACCTCCTAAAACCTCCCTCGGCCTCCACCGGACCCCGCGAGACCTTTCGGTCCCGTGAGGCTGGGCCAGGAGGGTCATCGGGAAAGGTCCCAGCGCTCCCCACCTACTCTGAGGTAGTGGAGGAGATGTATAGAGAGGCCGTCAAGCTAATTGAGCTTCACGGAAAGATTCCAAAGGTGAGCGAGGATGAATGCGTCAAGCGCAAGCGTTTGTCTTCGACTCTTTGACCTGATAGATCGGCATCAGCTTTATAAGAAAGCCGAAAGCTCCGCCTCGTATCCCCTCCCCTTGAGGAGGCCCGTGAGCCACCTCGCCAGACCCAGGTATATCTGTCCCGGCTTCACCTAGACCACAACGCCGACCTTCCGCGAAGTCCTGAAGACCAATAAAACGCTCAAGAGAGCTGCACCGGAAAGATCGGGCCGCAAATGCACTCTCCCCAGTAGTCCTCCGACGTTCATAAGTTGGGCGATCCGGGAGAACCAGGAGCATGTCAAGCAAAGGGACGAGGAAGAAGGCCGGCGAGCTGGTCTACCAGGCGGACCTCGTGAAGAAGGAGGTGTTGGAGAAGCTCCAGCAGCTTGGAAAAAGGATCGTCGAGGACCTGAAGAGGAACAGGTGGCCGTCGGTGGAGCTGCCGCTGAGGACCACCAAGAACATCGTCTACGACGAGGAGCTGCGCCAGTACGTCCTCGGGCCGAAGAAGTCCGTCAGGACGCTCAGCAACATCAGGCACGTGAGGCCCTTCGCCCAGCTGGTGTGGCTGGCGAAGTTCGCGAAGCAGCTGCTCGAGTCCGGGAAGACATCGACCCTCAGGGACACGTACTACGTGGCGCTTGGCGAGCAGATCGACTTCGAGGACCAGTCGGAGAGCGACGACATCATCATGGAGCTGGAGAGCCTTCTCGGCCACCCGAGGGAGGACTTCAACATCTTCCCCGAGGAGAGGGCATCAATATACGGCGACCTGGTGATAGAGTACACGGTGCCGGGCTTCAGGGGGAAGCGGATAGACCTCTCCTCTCACCCCGACGGTTACGCGATAGGGCCTGCGCTGACGACGGCCGAGTTCGTGAGGTGCGGGGCGGAGCAGGTCTTCGTGATAGAGAAGGGCGCCGTCTTCAGCAGGTTCGTCGAGGAAGGGGCCGACAAGAAGTTCAAGGCGCTGCTGATCCACACGGCGGGTCAGTCGCCGAGGAACTGCAGGAAGCTGATAAGGCGCCTGAGGGAGGAGCTGAACCTGCCCGTCTACGTCTTCACCGACGCCGACCCCTACGGTGTCCACATAGCCTCGGTCCTGATACACGGCTCGGCCCTGTCGGCCCACATCAAGCAGATCAACGTCCCTGACGCGATATGGGCAGGGGTCTACGCCACAGACATAACGAAGTACAAGCTGCCGACGATGAAGTTCACCGAGATGGACGAGAAGAGGCTCTCGGAGCTCCTGGTCGACCCGAGGTACCAGAACGACCCTTGGAGAAGGGAGGTGAAGTACTTCGAGAAGCTGAAGCGGAAGGCCGAGCTCGAGGCCTTCTCGAAGTACGGACTCGAGTTCATCGTGAAGGACTTCCTGCCGGAGAGGCTCGCGGAGCTCCAGAAGCGCTGACGGCGGTTGGCGATTTGGGAAGGCTCCGAGGACAACTTAGCCGAGGCTTCGATCGCACGACGCTGTAAGAACTGACGCTCGATGGCGGATCCGACACCGTTAAAGGAACCCGGTATTAACTCGTTGAAGGTGGACCGGGAAGTGGGACACGTGTGGGTGAGGGCGAGGGTCGGCGACGAGTCCGGAAGCAAGAGCGCTGAAGTGAAGGCCCTCGTCGACACGGGCGCCACGCTGACGGTCATTCCGAGAAGGCTCGCCGAAGAGCTCGGGATGAGGGTGACGGGGAGGACGGAGGTCGAGACGGCCGCAGGGAAGATTACGCTCGAGAGGACAAGGGTAAGGCTGGAGCTCGAGGGCCGTGAGGAAATCGTGCCAGCTTTGATCTCGGACGTCATCGACAAGGTTTTGATCGGCGTCACAGCGCTCGAGGTCCTCGGGCTGCAAGTCGACCCGCTCACTGGGAGGCTGAAGGAGTGGACGGCACTTCTCTATGCAGCGCTCTGAAAGGGTGAGCAATCTCCGAGTTCAGAGGTTGACATCTGCCACAGCGATGATCCTCGAGGCGGAGACCTCCCTGACCTTCCTTACGTTGATCGAGCTGAAGCGCTGGCCGAGCTCCTCCAACTTCGTCCTGACCTTCCACTCCCAGTCGTCGGTGCTGGAGGCGAAGCCGTAGACGTGGAGCGTGGCCCCCTCCCTCGCCGCAATCAGGGCCTCCCTCAGGAAATCGAGTGATGCTGAAGGGTGGTTCATGATCACCCTGTCGTAGGCTTTGGGCCTCGAGGAGGCGACCTTCCTCGCGTCCTCGTTGATGGGTTCCACGAGACGGTCGACCCTGTTGAGCGCGACGTTCCTAACGAGGAACCGGTATGCGTCCGGGTTCAGCTCCACAGCTGTGACCGGGACCTTCCTGTGCTTGGCGACCTGTATCGCGAACGGCCCGACCCCCGAGAACATGTCAAGCACCCTCTCGCCCTCCCTGACCAAGGAGACGACCCTCGACCGCTCGCCGGATAGCCTCGGGGAGAAGTAGGCCTTGGCCAGGTCGACCTCGAAGGCGCACCCGTTCTCGCGGTGGACGGTGAAGGTCCTCTTTTCGCCAGCCAGATGGACGAACTCCCTCAACCTGAACTCGCCGGAGACGGGGCCAGCCTCGCCGAGGACCACGCGGATCGAGGGCGAGATCCTCAGAACGGCCCTTCCCAACTCGCTCGCATACGGCTCGAGGGGCGGAGGTATGTGGATGACCGCTATGTCGCCGACGACGTCGAAGGAGCTCGGGACCTCCGGGAGCAGGTCCTCCGGTATGCCCTCGACCGCCTCCCTCAGGCTCCTCGGCCTCTTCGGCAGCTCCGCGAATTCGGCGAAGGTCAGCTCGGCTCCGAGCCCTCGAAGCAGGTCCCGCACCGCATCGGGGTCTTTCAAAGGGAAGAGGACGCGCTCGCCCTCCTTCCTCGGCCTCAGGTCTGTCCGCAGCGCACCGGCCCTCAGGAGGGCCCTCCTGACCTCCTCGGCCCTATCCCTCTCCACCGAGACGCAGGGACACAGGACCATCCGGCTGGAGATGGCAGCCTGAGGTGATAAGGACGTGCCGAAAAGGGCAACAGCGAAAGCGCTCGGAAGAGGTTTTCAACCTCGATTTGCATCTTCTGGGAGGATGAAGGCGACGTTGCTGCTCGCGCCGAAGTGGGTGCTGTACGTCACGGAGGACGGTTCGAAGGGCCACGTGCCGTTGGGAGAGGATGCGGGGAGGAAGCTGGCTGGCCTGGCCAGCGGCAGGGAGTTCGGCTGGGTGAAGGAGGTGGCAGAATCCGTAAAGGGCCACGGCGTGGACTCCTTCTCAACGTTGGACCCTCAGCTCCATCAGGCCCTGGTCGCGCTCGGCTACGGCTCCGAGCTCTTGGACCCCTACAAGAACAGGTTTGACAGGGTGGCGCTGGCGATCGAGGTCGGTGCTGTCCGCTCGGAGGCCGAGTACGAGGAGGCTGCGAGGGAGGTGTCGATGGCGGCGACGGAGGTGATGATCAAGGAGGCTGTGAAGAGGAGGGACCAGATGATAGTCCAGGCGGTCAGGGTCCTCGACGAGGTCCAGAAGACGATCAACGCCCTCTACTCCAGGCTCGTCGACTGGTACGGCGTCCACTTCCCTGAGCTGAAGGAGCTGGTGGAGGACCCGGAGGACTACGTGAGGGCCGTGACGGCGATCGGAGACAGGAGCAGGATCGACCGCGATGCGCTCCTGAAGGTCCTCGACAGGAAGACGGCGGAGAGGGTGGTGGAGGCGGCCGGGAGGAGCCTTGGAGCGGAGGTGGCTGAGGAGGACATGGAGAGGATCCTCGAGTTGGCAGGGGTGATCAGGTTCCTCATGGACTACAGGGACGGGATACAGCGTTACATCAGGCAGCTGATGGCGGTCGAGGCTCCGAACGTCACTGCTATTGCCGGCCCGACTGTGGGCGCGAGGCTCATAACGCTGATCGGAGGGCTAGACAGGCTTGCAAGGGCACCCGCGAGCCTGATACAGGTCCTCGGCGCTGAGAAGGCCCTCTTCAGGTTCCTCAGGACCGGAAGGGGGGCTCCGAAGCACGGCGTGATCTTCCAGCACCCGTACATTCACGGGTCGCCGAAGTGGCAGAGGGGGAAGATAGCGAGGGCGCTCGCAACGAAGATCGCGATAGCGGCCAAGATCGACTACTTCTCGGGCGAGGACAGGTCAGCCGTTCTGAGAGAGGAGCTCGAGAGGAGGATCAAGGAGATCAAGGAGAAGTACCCCAAACCTCCGGCTAAGAAGGAGGTCGTCAAGCAACCCCAGCGTCCCCAGAGGGTGGAGAGGAGGGGGAGGCGATGAAGGTCGAGAGGCACGAGAGGTTCGAGGGCGTCTACTTCGTCGTCGACGAGATGAGGAGGGTCCTCTGCACCGCAAACCTCGACAGGGGATACTCGGTTTACGGCGAGCAGCTCTTCCAGCTCGGAGAGGCCGAGTACAGGGAATGGGTTCCTTTCAGGAGCAAGCTCTCGGCGGCCATCATCAAGGGACTTGAGACGATGCCCATCAGGGCCGGGAGCAGGGTCCTCTACCTCGGCGCCGCATCGGGGACCACCGTCAGCCACGTCTCGGACATCGTCAACAGGGAAGGGATCGTCTACGCGGTCGAGTACTCTCCGAGGGTCATGACCCAGTTCGTGGAGAGGGTGGCCAAGAGGAGGAGGAACGTCGTACCGATCTTGGGGGACGCGAGGCTCCCCGAGAGGTACGCACACCTGGTGGGTAGGGTGGACGTGCTTTACTCTGACGTGGCCCAGCCTGACCAGGCGAGGATCGTCGTCGACAACGCCAGGCTCTTCCTCCGCAAGGGATGTTACGTCATGGTCGCCATCAAGGCTAGGAGCATCGACAGCGTCGAGGACCCCGAGCGGGTCTACAGGAGGGAGATCGAGCTGATGGAGAGGGAGGGGCTGAAGGTGGAGGAGAGGGTGGACCTGGAGCCGTACGAGAGGGACCACGTCATGGTCGTCGCCCGGGTCACCTGAGGAAGGTCCATGTTGGTCGCAGGGATCGACGAGGCCGGAAGGGGTGCCGCGTTAGGGCCTATGGTTGTTGCCATCTTCGCGATCGACGAGGACAGGATCTGGGAGCTCAGGAGGATAGGCGTCAGGGACTCGAAGGCCTTGACCAGGAGCGCGAGGGAGAGGATCTTCGAGCGGCTGATGAATCTAGATGCGAAGCGTTCTTACCGGAAGGTCGAGCCCTCGGAGATCGACGCGGCCGTGAGGTCCAGAGGAGGCAGGGGGCTGAACGCCCTAGAGGTGGAGGTCTTCAGGGAGCTGATAGAAGAGGTCAGGCCCCAGCTGGTCTACATCGACTCGCCCTACAGGAACGCGAAGAGGGTCTACGAGCTGATCGGCGAAGTGAAGGGCGTCAGGGTCGTCTGCGAGGTCAGGGCCGACGCGAAGTACGAGGTGGTCTCAGCCGCATCGATCGTCGCTAAGGTCATCAGGGACAGGTCGGTCTCCGAAATCGGAGCTGGGTCAGGGTATCCCAGCGATCCGAGGACGAGGAGGTACCTGAGGGAGGTTGCGATCAGAGGCGAGGTGCCTCCGCACGTCAGGAGGTCCTGGAGGTCTTTCCGGAACGCTCTGACGCTGGACGACTTCAAGTGATATCGTGATGAAGCTGGCCATCATCACAGGGCCGCCCGGCTCAGGCAAGACCACAGCGATCGTCAAGGTCGCCGAGATCCTCGCATCGAGGGGCGTCGCTGTAGGCGGGTTCTACATGAGGGAGGTGAGGGAGGGAGGGGTGAGGAAGGGCTTCGAGATAGTGACGATACCGGACGGAGAGGCGGCGTGGCTCGCCCTGCGGGGAGGCGTCAGCCGTTATCGGGTCGGTTCCTACGCTGTCTTCCCAGAGAACTTGGAGCGCGTCGGCCTGCCACGGATCGTGACGGCCGCAGGCGAGGGGAAGGTGCTGCTCGTGGACGAGGTGGGGCCGATGGAGCTCCTCTCGGAGAGGTTCGTGAGGTCCGTCGAGGAGGTCATAGGCTCCGTCAGGGCCTCCGCCTTCACGGTCCACTACAGGGCAAAACACCCGCTGATAGAGAGGTTGAGGTCGGCCGCGACGCTGATAGAGGTGGTGAGGTTCGGGACCTCGCAACAAGTCGCTGAGAGGGTGGCATCGCATCTGCTCGGGTGAAGCTGCATGCTGGAGCTGGGGTTCGAGGTCAAGGAGATAGTGGAGGGGAGGGCGAGGCTGCTGGTCCCGAAGGGAGTCGGGGAGGTTGACCCCTCGAAGCTCCCAGCGTTCTACAATCCCGCCTCCAAGATATCAAGGGACATCGCAGTCCTCGTGACTTCCGCCTACTTCTCAGGGGGCGACAAGACCTTCGCTGAGCCCCTAGCAGGACTCGGTGCCAGATCTGTAAGGCTCCTCCTCGAGTCGGGCGCCTTCGCGGAGGGGAAGGCATGTGATATAAACGAGAACTCGGCGAGGCTGATCTCGGTCAACGCCCAGCTCAACGGCCTCGAGGGCAGGCTGAAGGCATACCACATGGACGCTAACGTCTTCCTCTCGACGATGGCGGCCGAGCGCCAGAAGGTGCACTACGTCGACCTCGACCCTTCAGGCTCACCGGTCAGGTTCCTCGAGGGGTCGTTGAGGGCCCTCCTGCCGGACGGACTGCTCGGCGTCTCAGCAACGGACCTCGCGGCCCTCTCAGGCGCATCACCGAGGACGGCCCTTTGGAGGTACGGGCTCAGGCTCACGAGGACCGTCTTCAGGAAGGAGGTGGCCCTGAGGGCGCTGACAGCTGTGGCCGTCATGGCAGCCTCCCGGCTCTCGAGGTCTGCCGTCCCGGTCTTCGCCGTTATCCACCGGCACTTCGCGAGGGTCTTCCTGAAGGTGAGGAGGGGGAAGATGGGAGCCTACAGGTCGGTCAGCCAGCTGGGCTACCTGAAGTACTGCCACTCTTGCCTTAACGTCGAGAGGGTCGAGGAGCTGCTGGGAACATCGGAGAGGTGCGGTCGCTGCGGTTCTCAGGCCTCCCTGCTCGGGCCCCTGTGGCTGGGCCCTCTCCAGGACCAAGAGATCGTCTCCAAGGTCCTCAGGTCAGATCTGATAGGCGAGGAGACCTTCGAGGAGGCGAGGAAGGTGCTGGTCCACATCTCCCAAGAGCCCAACGACGTCCCCTTCAGCTATCCGGTCTCGGAGCTCTCGAGGAGGGCCAGGTGCTCACCGGTCAGCCCGAAGGTCATCGTCGAGAGGCTGAGGGAGATGGGTTACAGGGCCTCAGTTGCCCACTACGACCACGGAGCGGTCAAGACGGACGCGCCGCTGGATCTGCTCTACGAGCTCGTCAGGTCGACGGCCTGAAGACGAACCTCCCCAGGGCCCTCCCCTCCCTCAACGAGCTGAAGGCGGCCTCGTAATCCTCGAGGCGGACCTCCCTCACCACGGGCTTCACGGTGCCCTTCGCCATCATCTCCAGCGCCTCCCTCATCGTCCTGACCGTTGATCCGACAGAGCCGAGGACGCTGAGGCCCTTCAGTATCACGAGGCCGAGGGGAAGGGGGAAGGTGCCTGCGGTGACATTCCCGACCAGGACCAGCCTCCCTCCCCACTTCAGGGACCTGATGCTCTCGGCCATCGTGGGCTCTCCCACAGCCTCGAGGACCAGATCGGCACCTCCGTGAGTCCGCCTCACCTCCTCCGCGAAGCTCGAACCCACAACGACGAAGTCGGCTCCAGCCCTCCTGACGGCCTCGACCTTCTCCTCGGTCCTCGTGACGCCTATCACCCTGCACCCGAGGGCCTTGGCGACCTGAACCGCGTGTATCCCGACCCCACCTCCCGCACCGGTCACGACCACCACCTCGCCTGCCCTAGCCCTTCCGACCTCCCTCATCGCGTTGATCAGCATCCCCACCACGCAGCTCGAGATGGCCGCACCTGAAGGGGATACGCCGTCCGGGACCCTGACGAGGGTGCTGGCGTCGACCAGAGCGTACTCGGCGAAGACGCCTTGGGCCTCCTCGCCGTACCACTTCTTGTTGACGCAGAGGTTCTCCCTCGCTGTGAGGCAGAACTCGCAGGAGTTGCAGATCGTGTGGGGAAGGCCTGTCACCAGCTCGCCCTCCCTCAACCCCTCCACGCCCTCGCCGACCCTCACGACCCTCCCGGAGAACTCGTGACCGAGGACCAGCGGCGTCCTCGCCCTCGGGAACTTGCCGATCGTGACCAGGTGGTCCCTGTAGCAGAGCCCAGCGGCCTCGATGCGGAGGAGGGCTGTCCGCGGCGGAACTTCGGCCGGTTCAGGCAGGTCTGCCAGCTCTGGTCTTCCTCCGATCTCCCTGAGGAGGACAGCGCGCAACCCGCACAGATCCGTAAGCGCTGAGAGATAAGGCTCTCAAAGCGACGCCCCTGCCCTTATGACCTCGGGCTGAGCTGTGGGAGCGGATGAGAGAGAAGGTCCTGATCGTCGACTTCGGAGGGCAGTACGTCCACCTGATCGCGAGGAGGTGCAGGGAGCTGGGGGTCTACTCGGAGATCGTCGACGTCGAAAGGTTGGGCGAGGTTAACATCCGCGAGTACTCGGCCCTCATCCTCTCAGGAGGCCCTCGGTCGGTGAGCGAGGAGGGCGCACCCACGGTTGACAGGAGCGTGATCGCATCAGGGATGCCCGTGCTCGGCATATGCTACGGACACCAGCTGATAGCGAAGCTGATGGGAGGGCGCGTCGAGCGGTCGAGCGTCAGGGAGTACGGCAGGACCGAGGTCGAGGTGGTGGCAGATTCGGTGCTCTTCTCCGGGCTCGGGAAAAGGCAGGTCGTCTGGATGAGCCACGGCGACGTCGTCTTGGAGCCTCCACCCTCCTTCAGGGTCACGGCCGTCTCTGAGACCGGAGCGATCGCTGCTATGGAGGACCCAGGGAGGGGGATCTATTCGGTCCAGTTCCATCCTGAGGTGAGACACACCGAGAACGGCAGGAGGATCCTCGAGAACTTCCTCAGGCGAGCGGCCGGTCTGAAGGAGAGGTGGAACCCGGTCGACAGGGTCCAGGAGATAATGGAGGAGATCAGGAGGGCCGTGAGGCCTGGCGAGGCGGTCGTATGCGGCGTGAGCGGAGGCGTCGACTCAATGACGACGGCGCTGATACTCCACAGGGTGATCGGCGACGACCTCCATGTGGTCTTCGTGGACCACGGCCTGATGAGGAAGGGCGAGGTCGAGGAGGTCCTCGACGTGCTGAAGGGGCTCGGGATCAGGAACGTCCACTTCGTCGATGCGAGGTCAAGGTTCCTCGAGGCTTTGAGGGGTGTGGCCGATCCGGAGGAGAAGAGGAAGGTCATCGGGAGGCTCTTCGCCGAGGTCTTCAAGGAGGTCGCGAAGAACATACCCAACGCGAGGTACCTCGCCCAGGGAACCATCTACCCGGACAGGGTTGAGAGCGGCGCAACCGGCTCCGTCACGAGCGTCATCAAGTCGCACCACAACGTCGGAGGCCTGCCGAGGGACCTCGGACTCGACCTCATCGAGCCCCTCAAGGACCTGTACAAGGACGAGGTCAGGGAGGTTGCGAGGGCGCTGGGCGTCCCGGAGAAGATCGTCAGGAGGCATCCCTTCCCCGGGCCAGGGCTTGCGGTGAGGATCGTCGGAGAGGTCACCGAGGAGAAGCTCGAGGTCTGCAGGGCCGCGTCGGCGATCGTCGAGGAGGAGCTCGAGAGGGCAGGGCTCTACGACTCGGTCTGGCAGGCCTTCGCGGCGGTCGGAGAGGACAGGTGGGTTGGCGTAAAGGGCGACGAGAGGGAGCACGGGAGGGTCGTGATCGTCAGGATCGTCACCAGCGAGGACGGTATGACGGCCGACTGGTTCAGGGCACCGCACGACCTCCTCGACAGGATATCGCGCAGGATCACCAACGAGGTACCCGGCGTGACGATGGTCTGCTACGCGATCAGCAGCAAGCCTCCCAGCACCATCGAGCCCTGCTGAGAGGAAATCAATCCAATATACCTGCCGTCAACTATCGCACCGACAGGCGATGAGGGTCGAGGTCCTCGTGGACAGGTCCGAGTTCGGTGAGCTGCTTGGCGAGAAGCTCGTCAACGGAAGGAGGCTCGTCGTCGAGGAAGTCATAGGCGAGCTCACGGTCGAGCTGAGGCCGGCGATAGACGCCGCGGTCTCGAGGAGGAGGAAGATGCTCGAGGACAGGAGGCCTGTCGCAGAGAAGTGGAGGTTCCCCAGATGGGATGAGAGGTTCACAGATGCGGACGGGAACACGCTTACCTTCCGGGAGATCGTCCAGGGTCTGCTCGACAACCTCCACAACAGGGATACGCCGCTTCGTTGGAGGCTGAACGACAGGGTCCCTGTGCCTGAAAGGATCGATCCGGTCAAGAACGCAGGCCTCGAGCTGACGGGCCCCTGGCATCCCCTGAGCAGGGCGATCCACCAGCTGAACGCGGACGTGGTCACCGCCTTCGAGGACGAGGAGGACGCATCGCCCGCATGGTACATCCCTTACGGTTCAGGCCTGAAGGCCCCGCCCGTCTGGAGCGGAAGGCTCAACGTGAAGAGGGTCCTCGAGGGGAAGGTACCGAGGCCCTACTACGAGGGAGGGAAGGTCTACGAGCTGAGGAAGCCGAGGTCCGAGTGGCCGGCTGTCTTCCACAGGATACCGGGGGTCCACCTCCTCGACCACTACGTCCTCGTCGACGGGAAACCGGCACCGGCCATCGTCGTCTCTTCGGTGATCTACGCGCTGAACAACTACGAGTCGCTCAAGGCCTCCGGCTTCGGCATTTACTTCTACGTGCCGAAGGTGATGACGCCAGAGGAGGCGCTGGTCGTCGAGAGGCTGATGAGGGGCCTCGAGTCGCGGATGGGCCTGAGGACGGGCGAGATCAAGATCGCCATGCTCTACGAGGAGGGCGTGGCCGGCCTCTACCTCCCAGTTATACTTTGGATCTGGAGGGAGAGGCTGGTGAAGTCGAGCAACGGCCGATGGGACTACCTCGGCTCGCTGATCGAGATGTGGAAGGACGAGAGGAACTACCCTGACCCGCAGAACGTGACGATGACCTCGCCGAACATGATGGCTTACCAGCGCTACAACGCCCTGATGATGCTCTTGGCAGGGCTGAAGGACGGAGAGGCACGTGCGGCCCCTGTCGGAGGCATGGCGGCCGTCATGCTCTACCCTCAGACCGACTACTACAGGAGGTACCGGTACAACATTAGGGCGATCAGGGGCATAAGGCTCGATAAGCTGAGGGAGAGGCTGACAGGCCTGATCTTCCTCGCGGAGGAAGACGTCCAGCCCGGTGCCGAGATATCGCTCGACGACGTCCTCTCTGGGAAGGTAAGGGGGAGGCTCTACGACCTCTTCAGGCAGAGCTGGGTGGCCACGAAGGAAGAGCAGTACGTCGCAGCTGGGAACGAACCTCTCAGGGCCGACCTCAGGCAACTGCAGGCTATGATCGACGCTCCGGTGAGTTACGTAGAGGTCGACGGCACGAGGCTGCCGAGCCCCGAGAGCGGGCTGACGGAGGAGGAAAGGAGGAGGTTCTACGAGCTGGGCCTCTTGACGAGGGACGGAAGGATCAGGCCCTGGGTCATCCCCCTCAAGGCCCTCGAGAAGCCGGAGGACCTCTTCTCCGAGAAGATTTGGGGAAAGGGCGGACTTTGGGAGGCGCTATACGGCATACCGGAGGGACACGTTACGGTCGAGCACGTCCAGCACGCCTTCTACATGGCCGCCAACTACGCCTTCCAGATCCTCAACGGCAACCTGGCCGCGGCGATCGACGACTACGAGCTCAACCAGAGGTTCATGAACGACCTGGCCACCTACAGGATCTACACGGCTTGGCTCTGGACCCTGCTGCACCTGAGGGCCCGGATCACCAGGGACGGCCACCTCCTCGGGCCGGAAGTGACCGAGAACGGCGTCGTCCTCTCGAGGAAGTTGGAGCCAGTGAAGGCCGGTACGGTCTTCGACGAGGAGCTCTTCGAGAAGGTATGGAACCTCCACTACGATTGGACGAGGCTCTTCTTCGCTGAGCAGGACAGAGTGGCTGCGGAGAGGATCGTCAGGAGCATAACCGGAAAGGCCGACGCGGACCTCGTAGAGAAGGTTAGGAAGGTCGTCTCGAAGGCCTACGCCAGCGGCCCGTTCAGAGAGGTGAGCGCCGATAGCGTTGCGGAGGAGGTGGCGAAGGTGCTGGGGACGACGCCCGAGAGGGCGAAGGCGGAGGCGCTGGCCAACGCGCCGAGGTTCGACAGGTCGAGGGCTCCGCAGGTGATGGAGTTCCTGAAGGCCCTGTTGCTGTGCCCGAGGTTCGTGCAGCACAACGCCAGGATCCTCTTCGCGCTGGCCGAGGTTGGGCCTGAGGAGGGATCGAGGCTGATCCAACTCATACTGGGGAGCGAGAGGGAAGAGGTGGAGAGGATGGTGAGGGAGGGCAAGATCGACAGGAGGTACCTCGAGCTCTGGGACTACGTCCACGACGTCAGGCAGTAGAGCTCCCAGGTCCTTTCTGCAACCACGTACTTTCAGAACCGAACCGCACGACGTCGTACCGTCTCGGATGATCCTTTTGACGAGGGAACCGGGTGAGCCATCGGGATGTCTGAGAAAGAGATGACGTTCATCGAGCACATCATCGAGCTGAGGAACAGGCTGAAGGTCGTAGCGATCTCCTTCGTCGCCGCCCTCATCTTCTGGATGGCCTTCCCCAGGGACTTCCTCTCGCCCAACCCCGGTGAGATCGTGACGGGCACGTACAGGCCGATGATCAACTTGGTCCTCGAGAAGACGCTGGAGCTCGCAGAGGGGAAGGTCAAGATCATCGCGGGAACCGTGACCTCGCCGCTGGAGGTCTACTTCGTCGCCTCGGCCCTGATGGCCCTTGCCACGATTTCTCCGGTCATCGGCTACGAGCTCTACGCCTACGTCAACCCTGCCCTCTACCCCCACGAGAGGAGGCTGGTCTGGGGTTTCATGGCGGCCTTCGTCGGCCTCTTCACCGCCGGCACGGTCTTCTGCTACTTCCTCGTGATGCCCCTCGTCATCAGGTTCATGGCCTTCTTCGCCGAGGTCGTAGGCGCCGAGTTCACGGTCACCGCGGGCGACTACTTCATGATGGTCTTCTCGACGGTGGTGCTGATGGGCTTCCTCTTCACCTTCCCCGCGATATTCGTGCTCCTCGTGAGGCTCGGGAT